>JAEEGK010019500.1_pt1 | contig 14536 bp, 2 predicted proteins | sample 8958771 | NCBI WGS metagenome assembly JAEEGK01 (sample SAMN16246547, study PRJNA631951) | gut metagenome | biome: gut microbiome; feature: rumen; material: SC-attached | host: Bos | place: Iran: Karaj | collected 2018-10
GAACGAAATGACAATTATGGAAAAAAATATAATAAAAATAAAAATATAAACAATGAATCTTCTAAAGTAAATAAATTTGAAAAGGAAATAATTAAAAAAGAATTTTTAGGAAATAAATCTTCAAATATAAACAATTATCCCCTTTATAATTATCGTATTAATTCAATAATTAAAGATTCAAAATATAATATATTTTTCATATTAATAATTGAAGAAAAAAATATTAATCAATCATTTTTATCTACATTTTCAAATGAAACGGGATATTTTAGTTTTTCATCGACGTATATTAATTACACATTTTATTTTATTAATGAAGTAAAAGATAGCAAAAATAATGAAAAGATAAATTATTTTTTGGTCCAAGTGCCAATAAAAAATGATACTAAAAAATTAACAGTAAAATTTGTTATCGAGAGAAGTTATAATTATATTTCTTTTGAAACAGATATAGAAAGAAAAAATGGTGTAGAAAATTTTTTTTTTATTGATAATTTAAAGTATTATAGTTATTATTCTTATTATAATAATTATCCAACCCTTAATAATAACCAAATATTTAAATTTTATCTTAATTATTTTTTTAATAAAAAAAATAATGATGATGAATCCATTCAAAAAAGTTTATTAAAAGCTTTAATAAATAAATTATATTATATAAGAAATGAATTAGAATTAGAACCTGAAATTATTCTTAAATTTTTTAAATATTGTTTATATTTTAAATTAGACCCAAGAAATATAAAAGTAATTAAAATTATAAATCAAAAAGATCATATAATAAAAAAAGAATACTATTTGACTAATAAAGATATAAATAGTTTTAATATACCAAAAGATGAAAAACTAAAATTAATTTATTTAATTGTAATAATATATGCAAATTACAATAATGATTATTTAATGGAATTATTATTTTTTGAAGATGGAAAAAATTATAGTAAAGTAGTCTTTAATTTAATAATAGATAGAAAAATAAAATATACAGATTTAAAATTCAAAAATCAAGAAAATATTTTTCAATTTCAAAAAAATTTGTTAGATATTGCTAAAACTAAAAGAGATATTAATAATATTTTGAAAATTTCAAAAGGATTAAATAATAGTTTAACATTTATTCTAAATAATTATAAAATAATATATTCTATTTTAGATGAAGATAAATCTATATATTTATCAGATGAATCCAATTTTATATTGGTTTTACCAAAAATAAATGAAAATGATAATATTGAAAATATTTATGATTCATTAAAAAATTTACTTAATATAAAGAATAAAAAAGATTGTTATATAATTAATTTTGAAGAAATTTTTGATGAATTAGTTAATTTTTATTCTAATAAAGAATTAAATGAATTATACAATTTAAAAAAAATTTTATTTCTTTTTAAATCAAATAATTTAAAAATTTATAACATAGATAAATTTCACAAAAAAATACATGAAAAAGGAATTCAATTAATTATAAACAAAAATATGAATATTGATGAAATAATGGATTTTATTAATAAGAAAGACATCTATTATTATGATAAAAAATATATTAAAGATGAATTAAGAGAACCAAAAATATTTGAATATATACCAATAACTGAAGTAGATAATGATTATGAAAAAAATATAGAAATTTTAAAAAATAATGAAATATGGAAAATATATGAAGATTCTTCATATAAATTGAAAGAAAAATTTTATAATTCTTTTTTAAGACAAATCAAAAAAGTAAAACAATTTAAATATATATTTGATTTATTTTCTTTAGACCACATTAATAAGGACTTTAATAAACTAATAAACAAGAAATTAGATGATATTTTTTATCAAGTTTTAGATGAAAATGAAGAAGAATATATATATATTTTTAAAGTATTTAAAAATGTACTTATTTGTAATGAGAAAAACGGATTAGGATTAAAAGTATATATATTGGAATATAATTTTACTTCTAAATATTTTTTTTTTTATTAAAGAATGAAAAAAATCAAATAATTATAAATAAAATAAAGCATATTATAATTAATTTTTTCATTGACCAAAATAAAAAAGGAAAAGCCACTGAAGAATCAATTATTTCCTTGTTATTATTATCTCCAAATAATGATTTTTCCTTAAAATTATTGAATCAAATGGATAATATGATAATGACAGAAAATGATTTCTATCAAATTGAAGAAAATAAAAATTTTCTTTTATTTAAAATATTTTTTGAAAAATGTAGTGATTTAATTAAAAATGATGAAATATTGGAAGGAAAATATTTAATTGAATCACTAAAAATAAAAAGTAAAATATCAGATGATTTAGAAAAAAGTCAACTTAAATTTGAATTAATAGATAACTTAATTGATGAAAATAATTTATTTTATAATAAGATATTATAAACATCAAATTAATTCAACTTTAATAAGATTATTTGCATAATTTCTTGTGATGTAAAGATTGTTATATGATATAAAATTAAATGATTTTAAAAAGTTTACATTATTAGTTATCTATGATAATGATAAACAAAAAGCACAGAATATATACAATAAAATAAAAGAAAACTGAGAAATTTGTAAAAATAAGTTATTAAAATTTGAAATAATAGAAGAATATTATAATACTTTTTTAGAAAATACAAAAAAAAGAATAATAACAATAATAAAAAATAGATTATCTGAACTTAAAAAAGAAAATTTAAATGAAATATTAAAAATAAATGATATAGAAATTATTGTTGATGAAGATTTTAATTTAGAAGCATCAATTAAAGAAATTGAAAATATAAAATATAAAAATTCATTATTCTTCATGTCTATATATAAAGAGAAATATAACAATGAAAATTATGAAAAAACAGAACAAGAAATTTTAGATGAATCAAAAAAAGATTTTGAAAATGCAATAACAAGAATAATAAATCAAAAAGAAACTAAAGAACCATTTTTTGAAATAAACAATATTAATGAAATTATGAAAGTAATTAATAATGGACATGAAAATATCCAAGAAGAAATTCAATTTATAGAAAAAGAATTTGCACATTTAGATAAGCAAGATTATATTAAAAATGATTTATTAGAGGATTTAATTAATTTTTCTAATAAAGAAAAAATTCAAAGATTAATAGAAGGAATTCTTTATTTCATCCAAGCTTATTCTAAAATAGTGAATATTCAAGAAACTGAATTTTTAGGAAATTTAATAAAGGAAAATGAAATCTTAAAATCAAAAAGTGTGAGTGGAGAGCAAATAAAAGATTCAATTAAATTATTAGAAAAATTAAATTATAATATTAATAAAGAAACTTCTCTTATAAAATTTTATGAATTATTTTTAGGTAAAGAAGAATCCCTTTTTTTTATCAAAAAAATAAAAGATGCAAATTTAGAAATAAGAAATTTAAATGAATTTATTGATGAAAATGAAAATTCTCAATTACAAACAACAGATATAGATAATTTATTAGATGTTTACACATTTTTCAAAACTTTAATGGAAAATAAAGACATTAAAACTGATGAAAATTTTTATAAAAAATTTAGGACTAATTTTGAAAAAAAAGAAAATATTATAATTAAATTACAAGGATATTTGAGCTCATATGGAGAAATTATTCAGTTATTCCAATTATATGATGAAAATCCTGAAATGACAACTCAAAAAATTTATAATTTACTCAAAAATTCAATTGTTGAAATATTTAATGAAAATAATGATTATTTTTCTTATCATATAAAATATATGAATCAATCAGAAAAAATCATTGAAGCTGATATAAATGAAATAGATGAATTAAAAAATAAAATCTTAATTTCTTCAACAAATACAAACTTAATAAAAGAAGAAGGAACTGAAAATAATATTAACAAAGAAAAATTAACTAATAATTTTATTGTGTTAATAGATAATATTAAACAATTAATTAATACTTTAAATAGTTTACTTAAATCAGGATATCCTAAAATAAATAATTTAACATTAAAAATAGAAGATTCAAATGCATTTGAAGCTAATAAAAAGGAAAATGATTTACAGAAAATAATAGAAGAATATAAAATTATAAATAAAAAATATAGAAAATTGATTCAAAAAGGATATGAAAAATTTCCTCTTTTAAGATTATTTTATGGAAAGCAATTAATTCAAATATATGAAAAAATAAATAATAAAGAGATCAATATTTCTCATTTAGTAAATTCAATGGTTTTAAATAAAATTAAAAATTTTGAAATAGAATTTCAATATAATAATGAAATAGATGATAATATTGAAAATATAAATAGATATTTAGAAAAATTATTTGAGGTAAATAATATTAATTTAGATGAAATATACAAGAATAATGAAGTAATGAATGATTTAAATATTAGTCCTGGTTTATATAGAAAGGTAAGAGAAGGAGATTATTCTGAATTAATTATTAATATTATAAATATATATATTAATATAACAGGAAATTGCCCAATAAAAAATACTTTATTAATTTGTAATGAAGAAACAAATATAGAAAAAATCAAAGCATTTTTTTATAGAGCAATATTCTGTGATAAACCTATTTTATTTGTCATAGCTAATTTGGAATGTCTTGAATTATCAGTAACACAAAATATAATCAAAATATTATATTCACTTTATAAAATGAAAAATAGGAATATTAATTCATATTTATTAATTATTTATAGAAAAGTAGAATCCGGATTAGGAAGAGATATTGAAAAATTAATTCCAGAAAAAAATATTTTATTTGATTCTTTTTTAAAAGAACCTAAAAAAAAAGTAAATATATTTAATGATACAGAATTATATTCATCTAAATATGCAGGATATGGAAAAACAACGGAAATTAAGTATAAAGTCGAAGAAAAAAAAGGTAAATATTATTATTTACCTATTGGAGGCTCATTCATACGAAATTATGTTATTAATAACATAGAAAATCTTCACTTAGATTTAGAAAATAGTAAAGAAATATATTTACACGTTAATTTATCTGAAACAGAGAATGATAATCTTATGAATGAAATATTATTTAATTTATTAATTCTAAGATTTATTGAATCAAATGAAAAAATTTATTATTTGGGAAATGATGCTAATATAATTATAGAAATACCTAGAGGATTCTATATTTTTGAAGATAAGTATAAGATTTTAAAATTATTTAAAAAAATATATATTGATAAATTATGCCCTTTAAGATTAGAAAAAGATGTTAAGAAAATTAGTGATTCACCAATTTCTATAGTTGCTGAAATCTTGGAATCATATGAAACTGGGGAAATTGGTACAAGTAATATTAATTTAGATGCTCCATTAAGAAAAACTGCAAATGAATGTGAGAAAATAATAAATAGGCATTTCACAGTTGAAAATCAAAATTATTATCAAAAAATGAATTTTATTAAAATATTATCATTACAATTTAAACAATTTAACGAAAGTATTTATTATCAAAAAGAAAATACAAATTTAACAGATGAACTATTTAAAAAAACTAGACTTACTGCAATAAAAAATTTTATAATTTTAACAAAGGTTTTTACTCGTTCTCCTTATGATACAGTATTATTAAAACAAATAGAAACTTTGAAATTATTTGGAAAATATGATGAAAAAAAAATCATAGAAAATTTAGAAAAAGAAAAACAAGAAATATTCTCTTTTAAACTAATTAAACCAAGTTTAGTATTTTTTAATAAAGATGGGCAATCATTAAGCATAATTACAAATAATGATAAAAATGATCCTGAATATAAGGATTGGCAAGCATTATGGAATAATCAGAATTATCCGGGTGGTGCTTATAATGAATTAGTTGATTATAAGAATCTTAAACATGAAAATTTTCTTGAAGAAATTCAAAAACTATTTGATTTAAAAAGCTGGTCTATTGATGAAATAAAAATGAGATGCGAAAATCTAGGGAATTATATATTTGTGTCTGATAATTATATAAAAATGGTTAGAATATTATTAAGTATCCAAGCTAAAATTCCTGTTATATTAATGGGTGAAACTGGTGTTGGGAAAACAAAATTATTAGAAATATTATCAATTTTTTATGGTGAAGGGGAATCAAATTGGAAAATACTACAAATTCATGCAGGTACTACAGATCAAAAAATAGTCGAATTTATAGACAAAATAACTGAAGAAGTGAAAATGGAAGGAAATGAAAATATTGACACATGGGTTTTTCTTGATGAAATAAATACTTGTAATTCTTTAGGATTAATTTCTGAAATTATGTGCAATCATACTTATTTAGGGAAAAAAATAAGTGATAAATTTATTTTTATTGCTGCTTGTAATCCTTATAGAATAATGACAAAAAAAATGAGAGAAAGTGGTTTAGTATATTATAATATGAAAGAAACTAATAAATTAAATAATTTAGTATATGCTGTTAATCCTTTACCTCATTCTTTATTAAATTTTGTTATTGATTTTGGTTCCTTAAAATTTGAAGATGAAAAAAAATATATTACAAATACAATAATAGAAGTTATTGAAAAAATACAAGCCAAAGGACTAATAAAAAATATTACTGATGAAGAATTAAATAAAGCTAAAGATGAAATAATACAAAGTATTATTATATGTCATAATTATGTAAGGGAAATATATGATATATCTTCTGTAAGTATGAGAGAAATACGACGTTTTGGATTATTTTTCGACTTTTTCATTAAATATTTTGAAAAAAGATTTACAAATCCTTATTTAAGAATGATTTATAGTTCAAATATAACTTTATATTTATGTTATTATTTAAGACTTAATGACAAAAAAAATAGAAATGAATTAGCAGAAAAATTAAAAAACTTTATCCCAAATAAAAAATTCAAAAAAATTCCAGAACTTGAAATAAGAAAAATAGCTAATCAAATGAATATAGAAAAAAATAAAGGAATCGCATTGAATAGAGCATTAAAAGAAAATTTATTCACTACATTTATATGCGTAATTAATAATGTACCTTTGATAATAATAGGAAAACCTGGGACAAGTAAATCTTTGAGTTTTCAAATATTATATAATACAATGAAAGGCCAATATTCAAATAGTAAGTTATTTAAAGATAAAGGAAAATTATATAGATATTATTATCAAGGATCTGAAACAAGTACAGCAGAAGGAATAGAACAAGTTTTTTCTAAGGCATTAAATGCCCAAATAAAAAACAAAAATAATAATATTATTACATTAGTATTTTTTGATGAAATGGGTTTGGCTGAAAGATCAAGTAATAATCCATTGAAAGTAATTCATTATTTGTTAGAAAAAGATAATGAGAATTCAGTACCGTTTTTAGGTATTTCAAATTGGAAATTAGATGCATCAAAAATAAATAGAGCCTTAAGTTTAACTATAACTGATTATGATATTGAAGATTTAGAAGAAACTGCATTTTCAATAGCTGAAGCTTTAGATACTGAACTAAGTAATAAATATAAAGAATTTTTTGAAGTATTAGCAAGAACTTATAATAAATACATGATAATATGCCAAAATGATAATCTTAAAAATAAAGATTTTCATGGAAATAGAGATTTTTATAATTTAATTAAAAATGCTATGAGAGAATTAATCAAAAAAAAAAGTAATTTTAAAAACAAATTTGAAATTCATGAAAATAAAATTTTAACAAGAATTGGAATTACTTGTCTAGAAAGAAATTTTGGAGGTTTAGAAGATTCAACCCAAAAAATTAAAGAAATATTTAGAAATGAATTTGGCTATAAATTCAACCAAGAATATGATATAGAAAAAAAAACTCCAATATTAGATATTATAAAAAGTAATATATTAGATTCAAATAGTCGTTATTTAATGCTAATATCAGATGGAAATGATGGAAGTGATATTATTAAATATTTACTTAATTCAATGAAAAAAAATTTTATAGAATTAGTTGGAAGTAAATATAAAAATGATCTTAAATCGGGAAAATACAGTGAAGAAATTCTTAACAAAATAAAATATATAATGGAAACTGATAATATTCTTATTTTGAGAGATTTAGATATGATTTATGCTTCATTGTATGATTTATTTAATCAAAATTTTACAAGCATGGGAGATAAAAACTATGCTAGAATTGCTTTTGAATATGCAAAAATATCATCAGAAGTTAATAAAGATTTTCATGTTATAATAATTGTTAATAAAAATAAAATTGAAGAATTGAAATTAGATCCACCTTTCTTGAATAGATTTGAAAAACATATAATTAGTTTTAGATTGTTACTTGAAGAAAAAGATATTGAAATATCAGAAAAAATAAATAATTATATTAAATTAATTTCTTCTTTTAACTACAATGATAATTTGAAATTGGATTTAGAAAAATTATTAGTAAATTGTGAAAAACATAATATTGAAGGATTAATATTTAAAATTAAAAATGAAAACATAGTTAAAAAAAATGAACCTCAGTATGAAATGAAATTAATAAAAGAAATATTTAAAAAAATCGTTCCAACATTTTGCCAGGATATAATTGCTTCAATAATAAATTCGAATTATGAAGTCAATTATCATCAAATAAACGATATAGTAATAAAGTTATATAAAGAATCCAGATTTTATAATTTTGAACTATTTTTTGAAAAAATACAATCAAGAAAAAATATTATTTATACTTTTAGTAAAGTTACAGAAATAATATTTAATGAAGGAAAAACTATACAAAATAAATATGGAGCTTTTAATATACAAACATCAACAATTTATATAATTGATTCAATAAAATCTGAAAATGATTTAATATTTTTATTAAAATCTTTTGTTAATTCAAACAATAAAAAATTATTAATATTAAGATTTTCTGAAAATGATTTAAATAAAATAAATTTAGTAAATCATATTATAACTAATTTTGAAAAAGAAAATATTGCTTTTAAAAATAAATTAATTTTATTTATAATTCATTTACAAAGACAATTAAAATCATTAAAATATAAAAAAATAATTCCTGATTTAATATCATTGATTAATGATGATTATTATCAAATATTTATTGATAATTTACAAGGTAAAGAGAAATTAGATATTTTTAAAATGATAACAAATCAAATGGAAACACTCGGAAAGGAATTTTTAAATGAAACTAAATTTTTAGATAATAAAATATATACTATATTAAATTATATAAAATTTAAAATTATATATGAAACACAAGATTTTAATAATAAAAATTGTACAAATATAATAGCAGAAAAAATTTTACGAAATAAAACTATTAAACAATATATTATTGAAAATATTGAAAAACAAGGTCAATCAATAATTGGAATAATAAATGAAGTATTTACTTCTGATGTTCTAAATGTAAATGATGTTGATTTTTTTGAAGTAATATATAGCAAATTAAATAACTATTTTTGCTTATATTTATTAAATATTATATATTATACATTAAAACAAAATTTATTAATTCCAATTTTATTCAATGAAAATCTAGACTTATTATTAAAAACAGAATATTTTCGAACTTTAATTAACTCTGAGTTTAATAAAACTTCTTTTGAATTTTCTCCAAAATTAAAAATGTCTTTCAATTATAATAAAATAGTTATAAATAATGGATTAGAAGTTCCACAAAGTCAAATATTTTTCAATAAAATTATTATATATGTAAATGAAGAAAAAAATATTAAAAGATATATTTCCAATGAAGATTTATTAAGAAAAAACTATGAAGATGAAAATACTATTTCTGAAGCCATTGAAAATTATAATAATAATTTAGAGAGAATGGAAAATAATATAAAAGTAGAAATGTACAAATATGATTTTTTCAAAAATATTTATATTCAAAATAATAAAGAAATTTCAAACTTATTATTAAATGACTATTTAAAATATTTTATTATAAGATATTTAGAAAAAAATGAAGTCAATTATAAAAATAATGATGATATTTTCAACTTTTTATTAATAATAGTAAAAATCAAAATAAGCGCAACAAATAATTATAATTATATTTTTGAAAATTCAATTGAAGAATTAGTTAAAATAATTCTTTTTACAGAAGGATATAAAAATGATATAAACCAACTTTTCGATATATTTTTAGAAATAAAAAAATATTGCATTAATGCTGAAATAAATATAAAAAAAATATTTGATGAAAATATAATTAAATATGATATTTCTGACGTAAATAAAAAACATAGAATATTGGTAAATATAACTTTCTTTAAAATAATTGAATCTTTATCTAGAATACTTCTATTACATAGTTTAGATTTAATTAAAAATGATAAAAATAAATTTTATGAATATTTTCATTCTTTTAAATCAATTGAAGCAAATTTACAAAAATTTAATAAAAAATATTATTTATATAGTAGAGAAATTTATAATATAAGATCAATAATAAAAATTGAGGAATCCTATAAATATAATCATGAACAATTTGAAAATAATTATGAAAAAATAATGAACAATCTTTTGCAGCAATCTATATATTTATATGATAATAATTATAATAATTTATATGATTTTATTTTAAATTTAAATAAAATATTTGATGAAACATTTGCTGATAAAAATGATGAATATATCAATTTATTATTCTTTATTTTTAGACAACAATATAATACTATTTTTAATGAAGAAATAAAAATAAAATTAATAGAAGATTTTTTCAAAAATCCATTATTAATATTAAAATGTAAATTATTTTTGTCAGAAACACTTAAAAATATGAAACCTGAAATATACAAAGAACAAAAGAATAATAAAATAACTGAAGAAAATTTAATTAATAATTTTATGAATTTCAATGAAAATAAAAAATTATTAAAATATAATAACTTAATAAATATTTATAATAATATAGAATCTAAAGAATTTAATGAGCTATTATTATTCACTTTTGAAACTCAATGTCAATCTTATTTTAATTCTATTCTTAATAATAATAAAAATAAATACACAAAAAAATGTTGTACTGAACTATTATTAAAAATATCTTTAGAATATCTAAAAAAAGCAATAAAATATTTATATGAGCATACAAATAATAATGATAATAATTTATTAAAATTATATGCAATAGCTTATCTCAAATCTTTTTGTTATTTTTATGTAGAAATAAATTATAACCACTTCGATAAATGCAATTTTGACAAAATAAATGAAGTTTTTAATGATGAAAGTCAAAATAATAAATTAATAAGGAATATGAGGAACATATATATTTGGAGATTATATTTTAAAAAATTTGAAAATTTTGAACAATTTCAAGATTTTAATTTTGAAACAAAAAATGTAACTATATTCAATGAATTATTAAATAAATTAGTTGCAGAAAAAGAAGATAACAAATCTAAATATATTTTTAAAGAAAGTTTCATTACTAAAGAATGTTTTGAAAATTATAAAAAAATATCTCCTATTTTCCAATTTATCAAAATAGATAATAATATTAACTTAGATTTGAGTGAAATAGTCCAAGATTTTGATTCATTTTATTGTGCTTTAGTTAATAAGATAGTTTCTTATTTATATGGAAATAATAAAAATTTAATATATGAAAAGATGATAAATATATATAATTTGACACATGATAAAATTAATTTTGAAAATGAAGGAAAAATATTATATCAATATTTAATGAACCAAGAATTACTTGAAAATAATATTCTTAAAAAAATATCAAATACTCCTCTAAAACAAGAAGAATTTGAAATATTACTATATTCTTTTAGATTTATTTTAAATATTCAACTAAATCAAAATAAATGCTTTTATAAAGATATCCTAAAAAATAATGCAAATCAATTTATTAATGATAATTATATTCCTGGTTCTTTCCCATTAACAAATAATTTCATTAAATCATATTATGATTTAGAAATAAAATTTCAAAAAAGAGAAGAGCTTGGATATTATGTATGTAAAGATTGTGGATTTTTATACGAAGTTCGTCCATGTACATATCCAAAGAGTGAAGGAATTGATCCTAATGGTCATGTTATAGGTGGAAGAGACCATTATTTAAGCAAGAAAGATATAAGAGTTTTTCCAGATATTAATGAATTAAATAATTATAATAATGATTATGCCAGTTCATATGTTGCCAAAACGTTAGAACTATATAAAATAGAATATGTTGATCAATATATATCTAAAAAAGAAAAAGGAATTATGAAAGATTATAGATTAAATGATTTTGAAAGTAAAAATTCTGCAAGAGGTTTAAATCTAATTACTTATAGATTTTTAAATTATATATTATATTCGTTTTTGATGGGTTCTTATATATTAAATAATCTAAATGATAAAGAAATAGAAAATTATTTATTAATAAATGTTTTTCCAAAAAATTTAATTGAATCTGTTAAAAAAGGATGGGAATTATTGAATGTTTCTTTAAAAGAAATAGGAATAAAAAATTCACAAGCTTTTATAAATATGATTTTTGTTAAAATTATTGAATTAATGAATAACTTAGATACAGTGGATACAGTAGAAAAATTTGATACTTTTGAAAAATCTGTAAATGATTATATAATAGAAATAATTAAAAATAAAGATAATATAGATAAGTTAAACAAAGATTATGAAGAATTAAATGGACAATTATTAAATTTAAATCCTCAAAGTATAAAAGAAATAATTCAATCTAGTTATGATCCATCTATATATTCACAAAATTTATATCCTGATATTCAATATTATTCACTTTCAGAAATACATGATTTAAATTCATTTATTCAAAAATTTAATAGTTTAAATGAAAATATAAGTAAATATCCTCTTATTAATATAATAGTTAACAAAGATAGTGAATTAACAAATAATGCAAATAACATGAAAAATTTAGTTAACATAAATAAATTATCGAATTTATTATTAAACATTTATTCTTACAAAATTAGTAGAGAAGATGCAAAATTAAAAAAATTAAAAAATGAAATATCATTTATACTTGATAATTATAATAAAATTAGTAATGCTCAAATAACTGAAAAAATTTTTTATAAAGAATATATAACTCCTTTTATTAATAGTTGGAATCAAATTAAAAGCAAATCTGTGCAATATAAATGTAAAGTTTTAATAGATATTAATAAATGTGAAAAACCCTTAGATATTACTGATGAAAGTCTTTTATGCTATTTTTTAATAGATAATGGGGAAAAAAATGGATTATTTTTAGCTTCGGCATATGAACAATTAATAGATTGGCAAAATGAATTTATTGAAGAAATTATATCAAAAAATAAAATGAGTGGAATTTTAAATAGTTATGTGCCTCAACTAGAAAAAGAAATAAATATTCAAGATGCTACCAAATATGATATAATTAATATTGATGAAAATATTTATAAAAATTTAAATGAATTAATATCTTCTTGTTCAATGAGAAATATTTTTAATAAAAAAAAGAATATGATTGATTATAATAATTATAATGATATAATATATGATTATGATTTTATTGAAGAAGAATTAGGAAAATTAATATTGCCAGGATTGAAAAAATTTAAAAAGGATAAAATCACTTTTATTACTTATTTATATGAAGGATTTAGGGGTGAAAATAGTTCTATCTTAATTGAATATAATAATAAATATATTCAAAAAGAATTAATAGAAGATGAAAAAACTTCTATTATTAAGCTAATTAAAAAAAATAATAATAAAAATAAATTTATCCAAGATATTTTTTCTTCTTTACAAATACTTATGAATGAAATATTAAAAGAAAACTATAACCAAGACTATTTAATATATAACATTATAGAAAAACTTCCTCATTATATTATTTTAAATGAAGAATTAGTAAAAATGATAAAAAATAAATATAAAAATGATGAAGATAAAAAATCTTTTAATGTTAATTCTTTGGTTTCAATTTTTGAATATTTAGAAGATTTAAATTGGAATGAAATCAAAAAAAATATTCCACAAGATTACCAAATTGAATTAGATGAAGAAATAAAAAGATATATTTTAAATTATTTTGATACCATTAAAGATGAAAAAAAGATAATTACAAAAATAAATTTTGTATCTGCATTAAGAAAACTTATTTCAAGATTTATCGCTGGTACTAGATTAGATATTGATATTAAAGAAGATGCTGTGTTAAACTTATATATAAAAAGGGAAGATTTATGGAATAAAAAAATATTGGAAGAAAAAACATTTGAAGAAGAAATTGAAAGAATTTGTAAAAATGAAATTTTAATAAAACATTGTTGGTGTTTATATAATTTATTGGAAGGAGATGAAAATAAATATGAAAAAATGAACCAAAATAAAAAGAATAAAAATATTAATAGAATTAAAGAAGAGAATGAATTTGAAATATATACTTCATCTAATCAAAAAAATTTAAGAGATAATAATATAATTGAAGAAGATGAAGATGAGAATGATGATTATATTATTGAAGAAGAAAATGAAGATGATGATGAAGAAATTGTTTTTTAATGTTAATATAATATTTATTTAAAAAGGTATTAAATAATATTCAAAAAAAAATATTTATTTTTTTTATAATTCCTCTTTATATTACTTTATTTTT
>JAEEGK010019502.1_pt1 | contig 14535 bp, 2 predicted proteins | sample 8958771 | NCBI WGS metagenome assembly JAEEGK01 (sample SAMN16246547, study PRJNA631951) | gut metagenome | biome: gut microbiome; feature: rumen; material: SC-attached | host: Bos | place: Iran: Karaj | collected 2018-10
ATCCTTCTGGCGGTCATTATCGCCAATCCGTCACGTGTCGTCAAGGTTCCCGGCACGAAGGATTTCAAACTCGTTACCCTCATCGACGCCTCCAGAAGCATGCTCACAAAGGATGATTCTGGCCTTTCGCGTTTGTCTAAAATTGCAACTATTATGAATGATAAGGATATTCATGATAATTTGCAGAATTTTGCTAAAACGGAGACCTATCTGTTTGCGGATGGATGTGTCCCGACGACCCTTCCATTCGCCGTCCAGCCCCTTCCGGGCGACACGAATTTCGGCGGCGCGATGACTCATGTTCTCCGACAGGACGAACTCGGCGTTCCCGTCGGTGCCGTCCTCCTGCTGTCGGACGGCCGCTCCAACAACGGCCCGTCGCCGCAAGATGTCGCGAAGCGTTTCGCGCACGCGGGAATTCCGATTACGACCGTTCTCGCCGCCGAAGATGTCCGCCCGTTGGACATCGCCGTCGTCGCCCCGTCGCAGACGCTTCAGGCGAAGCGCGACGAGCCGTTCACGCTGACCGCTCACGTCTCCGCCAACAACCAACGAGCCATGGACATGCGCGTCCAGTTGCTGCTGAATGCCACCGTTCTGCAGGAGACGGAGCTCCATCTTCCCGCCAAGGCCGACAAAGTTCCTGTCCAGTTCATCGTCACGTCGCCCACGGCCGGCCTTCAGACGTACGTCGTCCGCCTCCGCATGGACGCGCTGGACGCCGTGCAGGACAACGACGCGGATTTCCTCTCCGTGCAGATCGAACAGCCTCCTGTGTTCAAGATTTTGTACATGGCGAACACGCTGGATTGGGATTGGCGGTTCTTTTCAAAGCTCCATGAAGACGTGCCGTCCATGCAGGCCTCCGCGTTGATCCGCCTGGGCGAATTGCCTACGAATGAATCGCCGCAGCCAAAGCCTCGCTTCTTCACGGAAAATGTCGCGTCCGACATCACGGAATTTCCCGAAAACACGGATTTCTACGCGCCGTTCGACGCCGTCGTCGCCGACACGCGCGTCTTCGCGTCGTTTTCCGACAAAGCCGTGCAGGCTCTTCTCTCTTTCGTGCAGAACAAAGGCGGCGGCCTCCTGCTCAAAGGCCCCGTGGAAAATCTACGCAACGACATCGCGTCGCTCCTGCCCGCGAAGGCCTTTTCGGTTGAATTCATCAACGGCCCGTTCCGCCTCTCTCCAAACCCGCAGTTCGTCTTCTCACGCAAGGCATCATCGCGGCTTCTTTCAGAAGGCCTCTTCGCGCCACGCCTCAACACGCTCACACTCATGACGGAATTGAAAAAATCCGCTCGTTCCGCGTTGGATGCGCAGCTGCCAAATGGCAAGGCTTCCGCGCTCGCCGCCCATACGGTCGGCGCGGGCCGCGTGCTCTATCTCTCGTCTACCGCCACGTGGTCGTGGCGGCTCGCTTCCGATGCGTCAAAAGCCCTCTACGACGATTTTTGGATGCAACTCGCCGCCTTCCTCGCGGAAACTGGCAAGCCCCGCTTCAATTGCCTCAACAACGGCCATAAAATTCCCATCGACCAACCGACCGATATCCTTCTCGATGTGCTCGGCGATGATTTCCTCCCCGCGCCTGACGCACGCGTCACGCTCACGACAACGGCGCCGAACGGCGCCGTATCAACCATGGAGCTCTCGCCTTCGCTCCACGAGCTCGGCCGCTACGAAGCGCCGTTCACGCCTGCCGCCGCAGGCGAATATCTGTTGCAATTTGAAACGCGATTGCAGGACGCCGTCCACGCGTCGCAGGCGGTCGTGATCGCTCGTGGCGCAGGCCCAGAATCCGCCAATACGTCACCGAATCCCGCCTTGATGCAGGACATCGCCCGCATCACGGCAGGCCGCTCGCACACGCTGAAATCATTCGCCGCCGCGATGCGTTCGTCGTCCGCCTTGGCGGACGCGATCCCGCTCTCCGCAGGCGTTCCCATGGACGAACATCGCATCCCGCTAATCCCCCCAACCGTGCTCTATCTCCTGCTCTTCGCCTCATGCATGCTCGCATGGTGGCTCCGCCGCAGCCTTTCTCTGAAATAGCATCGCTATTTCAGAGAGCTTAAAGCCAAAAGCCAAAAGCTTAAAGCAAATGCATTGCATCTCCAAGCCTCTATGTAAAATCCATCTGTGTAAAAAAAATCCTGCCTTTGCTTTCTGCTTTAAACTTTCAGCATAAAATTGTTATCACAATAAAATATAATGCCTTGCATTAATAAAATCCTGCCTTTGCTTTAAGCTTTAGGCTTTAAACTCTCACCCTCTAACCCCCCTGTATTTGCTTTCAGCTTTTAGCTTTAAGCTTTCAGCTTATGAAAATCCTCATCACCGGTTCAGCCAAACGTATCGGCGCGGCCGTCGCCCGCTATTTCGCGGAAAAAGGCCATGCCGTCATCGTCCATTGCAACACGTCTGTCAAAGAGGCGGAGGCGCTCGTCGCATCCTTCCCGAATCCATCGCTTCACAAAGTCGTTCAGATGGATCTCACCCTCCCGGACGCGCCGTCGAAACTCTTCAAAAAACTACAGAAAAATCCGCCGGACGTCCTCGTCAACAACGCCTCCGTCTATTCGCGCGTCCCATTGAAAAACGCCACGCCAGCTGTCATGAAAGATGCATTCGCTATTAATTTTATGATTCCTTTTGAATTAATGCGCTGTTTTCATAATTTGTGCAAAAAAGGAAATATCATCAATATTTTGGATCATCGCGTCGACCACCCCGATCCGACCTCCGGACCATACGCTTTCGCTAAAAAATCCCTCCGTGACGCAACCCTCGCCGCCGCCATCGACTGGGCCCCCGACTTCCGCGTCAACGCCGTCGCTCCCGCCTTCGTCCTCCCCCCCGACGGCGTCCCTCTCGAAATGATGGACCGTCTCGTCCAGGCCTCTCCATCCAAAGTCCGCCCGACGCCGCTCGACATCGCCCGCGCCATCGACTACATCTTGTCCACCCCCTGTCTCAATGGCCAGATCATCCATCTCTCCTCCGGCCTCCATCTGGATCCTTCGCTCGCGAAGGAGCGAAGAAGCTAAAAGCTTAAAGCTCAAAGCTTAAAGCTTAAAGCGAATGCACCGTCATCAGCTGAAAGCCTAAAGCTCAAAGCTTAAAGCAAATGCACCGTCATCAGCTGAAAGCCTAAAGCTCAAAGCTTAAAGCAAATGCACTGGCCATAGGCCATAAGCCATAAGCCATAAGCCATAGGCCATAAGCCATAAGCCATAAGCCATAAGCCATAGGCCATAAGCCATAAGCGCCACCCGTTGGGTGGCTTTTGGCTTTCAGCTTTTAGCTTTTTTTGCATTCATTTATTCATTTTGCTTGTATTTAGTGTTTGAGTCTTCAAGTCACACTATATACGTTTTTGCCCTTTGGCGTTTTCTCAATATAAAAGATTCCGCCAAAATCGCCCCAAAATCGCCCCATCGAAAAAAAAACACAAAAATATCAATTTTTTTCCATTGTTTTCTTGCATGTTTGCGTACCCTAATTATCTTATTTTATAAAGAGTGGATAGGGTTAGTGGGATTTTAACAGGCTTTCAGCCGTGTTATTAACACAGCTAAGTCGTTGAAAAACAAGACATAAGAATAGAAAAAACTCCGATACTCCTCGAAGGGCGAAGGCCATTTGCGGGGTAGGGGGCGTTTTCTGGAAACGCAGGTACTGCCGTAAAAACAACTCGAAAATCAACTCCACAAGATATCAACAGGCTTTTGACAAGCCTTTCGACATAACAGTTCCGCCGGTGAAACTCCGGTCACACACCATGGCTAAAATAAAATTAAATAATAAAAAACAACCCCAAGCTAGGAGTCAAAAAATGACAACTAACGTCTCCCTCTCGTCCAAAGTCCGCGATGCCGTTTCAGGCAATGGCAAACTGCTGATTGCCCTGACGGTCCTCATCTTCACCATGCTGCCGCTGAACGCGCAGATCTCCATCAGTGAAGCGAAACAACAACTCAAAAAAGCTGAAGACGTCTTGAAGACAACGTCCAAAGCCCTCTACAAGGCGGAAGACGTCGTGAAAGCCGCCACCGCCGATCTCGTCAGCGCGGACAAATCGCTGATCGTTTTGAAGCAGGACAAGGCCGAGCTGGAACGGACGCTGGCTACCTCCCTTAAAGAAAACGCCGCTGTCATCCAGGCGAAGATCGAAACCGTCACGAAGAAGATTGAAAAGGCGGAAGCCGTGAAGGCCGCCGCCGCCGCCAAGCTGAAGGAAACACAAGCCAATTTGGCGAAGGCCAACGCCGATGTCGCGGATGCCCAGAAAGTCTGGAAGTCCGCCACCGAAGCCCTCAAGTCCGCCGAACTGGCCGACCCCGTCAACAAGGCGAAAGCCACCGTCGCCGCCGCGAAGGACAACGCCGCCATGATCGCCAAGAAGCTTGACATCGCGGATGACACCGTCGCCGCCGCCAAGAAAGAACTCGCCAAGACGAAAGATGTCGCTGCGGATGCCGAGAAGAAACTCAAGTCCGTCGAAAAGGACATCCTCGACCTCAATGACAAAGTCGCGAAAGCCACCGCCGAAAAGGCCAACGTCCTGAAGGCCAAGATTGCCGAAAACAACAAACTCAAGACACAGCTGCTCGCGACGAAGGCCGATGTTGAAAAATCCATCAAAGACGCGACCGATAAGCTCGCCGCCGCCGTCAATCAGCGCACGGAAGTCGAAAAGGCCCTCAGCGCCGCCAAGGCGGACATCGCCACGGCCGAACAGAATCTGAAGAACGCGAAGTCCGGCAAGCCTGCCGTCGCCGTCGCCGCCGCTCCTGCCCCCGTGAAGAAGGAAGAGCCGAAGGCCGTCGCGAAAGCCGAACCTGCGAAGAAGGCCGAACCCGCAAAGAAGGCCGAACCCGCGAAACCCGCACCCGCGCCTGCGAAGAAAGAAGCCGCGAAGCCTGCTGCGAAGGCCGCTCCTGTTTCCGCTGAAAGCCAGGCCATTCTGGACAAGAAGCTCCGTCTTGCCGAAGAGAAGAAGCAACTCCTCCTCTCCTTGGGCCGCAATGAAGAGGCCGCGAAAGTCGATGAAGAGATCAATGCTCTGAAGAACGGCGCCGTTGCCGCTCCCGCCGCTCCCGCGAAGAAGGAAGAATCGAAGGCCGCTCCCGCCGCCACTGCTACTACTATTAATAATAAGGTAAAGGAAAATTCCGCCGAAAAGGCCCCCGCCGCCGATCCGAAGGCCGCCGCAAAGGCCAAGAAAGAAGCTGAGGCAAAAGCTGCGAAGGAAGCCGAAAAGGCCACAAAACTCCAGGCTGAAAAAGACGCCAAGGCCAAGAAGGAAGCCGAAAAACAGGCGAAGGCCAAAGCCAAAGCCGAAGCAAAGGCCGCCAAGGAAGCCAAGAAAAACGAACCCGTCATCATGCCGTGGACTCCCGAACCCCAGCAGCAGCTCCCCATGCTGAAGGGCGATCAGAGACTGACCGTTCCCGAAGCCAAGACCGCTTCCATCATTGAAGATTCCGCCGTCCTCCCGCAGTTCGATATCGCCATGGTCTCCGGTGACCGCGACATCGTCGAAAAACTCCCCGTCTGGCAGGCTTGGAAAGAATACGTCGAATTCAACAAGATCACCCCGAAGGACATCAACGAATTCCACGGCAAACTGATCAAAGCCCTCCAGGAAAAAGGCTACGTCTTCGCACAGGTCGAATTCCCCACCAAGATCTGGTCCACCGGCATCTTCCTCGCGAAAGTTGACTGCGGCCAGTTGGGCGACATCACCGTCAAGAATCAGAAGCACTTCTCCGCCAAGCAGATTGTCCGCGCCCTCGAAAACAAGGAAGGCCGTTTCAACTACGCTGAAATCCATTCCGACTTGTTCGATTTGAATACACGCCCCGACCTGAAACTCCAGACCTCCTTGAAGCCTGTCATGCAGGGCGGCCGCCGCGTCATCAACGCCGAAATCGAAGTCGAAGACAAGATTCCAATCCACGGCGCCATCGAACTCTCCAACTCCGCCGCGAAAGACGCCCGCAACGATTGGCGCGTCCGCTCCACACTCCAGCATCTGAATATCACGAAACACAACGACTCCCTCACGCTGGATTGGCTCACCACCGGCAAGATCGGCGAAGACATGAACTCCATCTCCGCCTCTTACTTCCTCCCCATCAACGACGAACTCTCACTCAATGTCTACGGCGGCTGGAACGCATCCTACACGGATGACGTCCTCCCCGAAATCTCCACCCGCGGCCGCGGCGCCTTCGCCGGCCTCCAATTCTCTTACATCTTCTATGAAACCCTCCGCGACCGCTTCCAGCTGTCTCTCGGTTGGTTCTATCAGCGCCTCACCAATTATCAGGATATTCAAGGCAAACGCTTCGACAACGGCGACATCACCCTGTCGATGCCTATAATTACATTAGGTTATACACAGAAAGTGTTCGACGACTATCACGGCCGCAACTTCGCCAGCATCTCCTTGCAGCAGAACCGCGCAGGCACCTTCGGAGCCAGCTCCAAGTCTGACTTCATCCGCGCCTCCACAGTCGATGGCGACTTCACACTCGCCAAGATCCAGTTGGCCCGCTTCCAGAGACTCTTCGAAGGAAAGGACGCCCCCGGAAAATGGACGCTGTTCATGAAGGCTGATGCACAGATCGCTTCCGACCGCATGCCCTCCGCCACCCGCGACTACGTCGGCGGCCGTAACTCCGTCCGCGGCTATGAAGAGTCCGAACTCAACGGCGACCACTCCTTCATCGCTACTCTCGAACTCCGCACGCCTCTGATCGAAAACTTCATCCCCGGTCTCAAGAAAGACGAACAGTATCTGAAAGATCATCCCGAATACTGGTCGCAGCATCGCCTCCAGTTCATCCTCTTCACCGATTTCGGCTATGTCGCGTATGACGAAAAAGAAAAGGCCGACGATGACAACTCCATGTGGTCCGTCGGCGCCGGCATCCGCCTCGGCCTTACCAAATATTCACAGATGGCCCTCGATTACGGCTATCCGATCCTCAAGGCTTCCGACGACACGCCGGATGCCGGACGTCTCCATCTTAGCGTCCAGTTGCAGTTCTAAAAGGGAGGGAACTACTATATGTCAAGCATAATTAAAATTAATCATAACAACCACAACCAAAACGCGACTGCGCGAAAGGGGAGCCTCATGACAATGCTCACTCAAAGCCAAAAACGCAAGTCAACCATGAAGCTGTTTTCCATCCTCATGGTTGCCATCCTCATGTTTTCACCTGGCGGACTGCTTGCCGGTTCGCTGCCTTCCGGCTATAAAGTGGTGAAAGGTAAAGTCACCGTCACAACCGATGGCAAGGTCATGGATATTGACCAGGCCACCCAGAAGGCCATCGTCAACTGGCAAAAATTCGGTATTGACGAAGGCTACACCGTCAACGTCAATCAGATTAACTCCGCCGCCGCCATGCTCGCAAGAGTCGTCGGCAACGATCCTTCCAACATTCTCGGTAACTTGAACGCCACTGGCCACTTCTATCTGGTCAACCAAAACGGCGTTTACTTCGGCCCGAACGCCCGCGTCGATGTCGGCGCCATCATCGCTTCGACGATGGACATTCTCGACGACGACTTCATGGCCGGAAATCTGAACTTCTTCGGCGAAGCGAAAGGCTCCGTCGTCAACGCCGGTAAGATCACGGCTGACGCCGTCGCCCTCATCGGCAAAGACGTCCAGAACCTCGGCACGATCAACGCCAGCCAAGTCGGCCTCATCGCTCCTCAGAAGTCCGTGACACTCAGTGACTTCGGCGGTGGCTCCAAGCTGATCGTCGATTTCAATGACTTCAACAAGGCCGAAGATGCCGCCGCCGCGACATCCGTCACCAACGCCGGTACGATCAACGCCGGTGACAATGGTGACGTCGTCCTCTTCGCCGAAGCCGGCGAAGCTGATAACGAAAACGGCGCGATCATCGCCAAGACCGCCGAAATCTCCGGCGCCAAAGTCGATCTCTCCAAGCTCGGTTCCATCAAGGCTAATGACCTCCTCATCGATCCCGATGGCATTCTGTACATCGAGCACAGCGATAATTCTGACGATACTACACCTGGTGCGACCACTTATGGTGATGAGTATATCAGCAATTTGATGGAAGGTCTAGAAGTCGATAATTATTTTTTGGAATATGATCGAATTGAATTGACAGTAGACCATCTTTCGTTCACTACCCGCAAGGGCCTTACCCTGAAGACGAAAGATGCCGCAGGCTTAAACGACTTCATAACGAATGACTATACCCTGCATACTGAAGGTGATCTGACCATCGACGCTGGTAGCATCTATGGCAAACTGAACATCGAAGCCAACAACGGCAGCGTGAACATCATCGCCCGCGATGGTGGAGAGGTTGACGTCGAAAGTATCAACGCCTTTAATGGATCTGTTATCGAAGCAAATACCGTCAACTTCATCAACCCCGAAGGCGATGTCGTCAATACGACCGTCTTCAACGCCGAAACCATCAACATCGACGCCTTGTCCGCCAACATCACGATCGATGGCAATGCCAATGATCCGGGCTTGACGCAAGTCATTGTTGACGGCGCCGCCGATGGCCTTATTATTAATAAGGTAAACGCCGGTAGCCTCTTCATTAAAGGTGGCGAAGAAGACAACAAAGATTTGTTGTTGTACGGCGTTACCGCCGTTGAGGATCTCACTGTTACAGGTGCCACCATCAACGTGGACGGCATCGTTACCGCCGCCAATGTCGATATGGCCGCCGATACCATCTATCTTGAAGGCGCCGACATCACCGCCACCGCCGGCAACGTCAAACTGGTCGCGGAAAATCCTGATCCTGAAGGTGATGAAATTAACGTCACTAACACAAACACCATCACCGCCAGCAATGGAGCCATCTTCGGTGGCGCCATCGTCGGCGACGGCGACTTTAACATCGCCGCCAAAAGCATCATCTTCAATGATAACGTCAACATTGATGGCTACTTGACCGCCAACGCCAACAACTTGTTCATCACGACCGCAGGGGATGAAGTCAATGTAACGGCTGGTACCCTCGATTTCAGTGGCGTCAACCAGGTTGTTCTTGGTGCGGAAAACGTCATCATCGACGGCGGTATACTATACCTTAATAATGTAGCGTCTGGGTCTATCGACGGCGAAGAAATCGAGTCCAACCTGACGATTGATGGTACCTATGCCTATCTCAATGGCAACATCGTCGCCAAAAACGTCTACATCAATAGCGACCTTGTTAACCTGCGGAATGACGTTACCATCTCTAGTGGTAACGGCGACGGAACTGGCGAAGTTTACATTGGCCCGGCACCAGAAGAAGAAGGTTCTGTGATGGTTTGGGGCAGCCATGACCTCACGCTCCGCGGTTCTGGAGTCACGGCTATCGGCGCCATCGACGTCAACAATCTGATCATCCAGTCCTTGGCTGATGAAAACGGTGACAGCCAGGTCTATTTCGAAGGTTCCTCCATCTTGGCCAAAAACGATATCGTCATCAATGCCGAAGGCAGAGTTGATATCGTTAATAGTGAGGAGCCTGGCAATGAAATCACCGCCGGCAACAACATCGTCATCAAAGGTACGCAAGTCACCATCGATGGCGGCCTCAACGCCGGCAACCAATTCGCCATTACCGCGACAGCCGTCGAAGACGTTGAAGAAAGCGGTAAAGTCACCATCAATGCCGATACGTTGGACAACGGCACAATCAACGCCGCTGAAGTCACACTCGACTCGAAGCCCAACGGCGAAGCCATCGCCATCGGTCAGAACGGCGCCGTCACCATCAACGCCGACAGCCTGACCGTTAACAACGGCTCGGATGTCGCCCTCTCCTTCGGCAAAGACACCTCCGCTGACATCGAAGCCGAAACGCTCGTCGTCAACAACGCCAAGAACCTCTCCATCGAAACGAACGCCACCGAAATCACCGTCTTCAACGCGTCTGGCGACGTCGATGTCTCTGCCAAGGAAGAGACCGAATCCATCGCCGTTTCCGCCGCCAATATCGCCGGTAACTTCATCGTCTTCAACACTGACGGCGAAGTCACCTTCGCGAACACCAGTATCGCCGGTAACTTGATGGTCACCGCTGACAGTGTCACCATCGCTGACTCGGTCGTGAAGGCCGGTTCCGTCGAGGTCACGGCCATCGCCGATGTCCTGCTCGAAAACGCCATCGTCTCCGCCGATGCCGGGAACGTCGCTATCGCCGCTGCAGAGACCACCGTCGACAACACCAAAATCAACGCCGCTGGCAACGCCTTCTTCGACGGCTATATCTACGGCGGCAATCTGGACATCACCGCCGCCAACATCGCCCTCAGCGAAGATAATGTCAATCTTCAGGGCGATTTGACCGCCACCGCCGACACCATGGCCGTCGCGGGCTATGTCGCCGCCCATGTCATCGACCTCAGCGCCGTCAACCAGGTCGTCCTCAACGGCGAAAGTGTCAGATTCTACTCCTCTGAACTCTATATCAACAATGTGGCGCCTGGCGAAGAAATCGAAGCCGATCTGGTTCTGGGAGGCGATCTCACCGTTCTCAACGGCGACATCCGCGCGAAGAACATCAGTATCTGGGGCAAAAACATCATCCTGCAGAATGATATCTCCGTCGTCGCCGACAATGGCGCTGGCTATGTCGACATCGGCGGCCCTGAAATCAGCGACTTCCTTCTTACCGGCAGCCATGACCTGACGGTCCGCGCAGGCGATGTCATCGCTTTTGGCCTCATCGATGTTAACGGTTTGTACGTCACCGCCAAGGCTTCCGAAGAGGCACAGACCACCGGCAGCTTCTTCTTCGACGGCATCACGATGGACGCCAAGAAGGATATGATCATCAACGCCGAAGGTGACATCGTCATCAACAACAGCACCGTCGAAGATCCTGAAGCGGGTGTTGACAACTACATCTACGCCGGCAACCATCTCGTCCTCAAGGGCGAAAACATCTTCGTCGCGGGCGGCGTCGCCGCCGGCAACGGCTTCACCGTCACCGCCGCCAACGATGCTGAAATCCATGCCACCACGCTGGATAACGGCACGATCAACGCCGCCACCGTCACCCTCGACAAGAAGGAAGACGGCGAAGCCATCGCCATCGGCCAGAACGGTACCGTTACGATCAACGCCGACGAAGTCACCATCGACAATGGCACGGACGTCGCCGTCGCTTTCGGCAAAGACGCCTTCGCGACCATCGGCGCCGAAAACATCGCCATCAAGGGCGCCACGAACCTCTCGCTCGAAACGACCGCCGAATCCGCCCTCTCCGTCGCCAACGTGACGGGCAATATGGATGTCACGGCTGACGAAGCCCTGACCATCACCAACGCCAACGTCGCCGGTAACTTCTCCGTCTTCTCTCCCGATGCCGAACTCTCCTTAACAGACTCGGTCATCAACGCCGGTTCCGTTGATCTCTTTGCCTCCAACATTGAGTTTGAAAACGCCATCATCTCCGCTGGCGCGGGCAACGTCATCGTTGAGGCCGATCAAATGAATATCACAGGCGACAACCTGATCACCGCCACAGGCAATGCCGTCTTTAATCCCGCTATCAATGGCGACGGCAATTTGGATGTCACGGCCGACAACATCGTCTTCTCTAACACTGTCGATCTCGGCGCCCTGACCGCCACCGCCACCGCCATGGGCGTTGCGAATTCTATCCATGCCAACACCATCGACCTCAGCGGCGTGGACCAGGTCGTCCTCACCGCTGACGAAGCTGGCGAATTTGTCGCTTCCGAAAGCCTTTACATTAATAATGTGGCGAGTGCCGCAGACAATGCCAACCTTGTCCTTGATGGATCTACCGTCGTCCTCGGCGGCGATCTCCGTGCCTATAGCGTCAGCGTCGCTGGTGACATCATCAGCTTGCAGAACGACGTTTCCGTCGTCGGCAATGATGGCGTGGGTCAGGTGACGATTGGCACAGAAGAGTCCTTGATCGCCGGCAGCCATGACCTCGCGATTCGCGGTGGTGATGTCGAGATGAACGGCTTCGTTGAAGTCAAGAACTTGACCGTCGCCGCCGTCGCCTCCGATGAATCTCAAGGTAACTTTACCTTCAACGGCAACTCGACGATGGCCACCTATAACGATTTGGTCATCAACGCCGAAGGCGATATCGAAATCAACACCTCGACGATCGAAGGCAACGAACTCCAAGCCGGCAACAACCTCGTCCTGACGGGCGCCAACGTCACCGTCAATGGCGGCCTCAAGGCCGGCAACGGCTTCACCGTCACCGCCACCGCCGAAGACGGCACAGCCACCGTCACCGCCGCCAACCTTGACAACGGCACCATCACCGCCAACACCGTCAGCCTCGACGCCATGAATGAAGATGGCCTCGCCATCGGCCAGAACGGCGCCGTCACCATCAATGCCGAAACTGTCGCCATCGACAACGGCACGGATGTCGCCGTCGCCTTCGGTAAGGATGCCATGGCCACCATCGGCGCTGAAAACATCGCCATCACCGGCGCGACGAATCTCTCCCTCGAAACGACCGCCGAATCCGCCCTGTCCATCTCCAACGTGACAGGCGATATGGATGTCACGGCTGACGAAGCCCTGACCATCACCAACGCCAACGTCGATGGCAACTTCGGTGTCACCGCCGCCGACCTCACGGTCGCCGGCCCCGTCCAGGCGGGCACCATCAATATGACTTCTAACGCGAACATCGCCCTCGAAGATGCCGCTCTCGTCTCCACCTTCGGCGACACGACGCTCGCCTCCACGGCTGATATCGTCATCTCCGGCGACAACTTCGTCTCCGCCGCTCGCAACGCCACCTTCAACGCCGCTATCACTGGCGACGGCTCACTCGAAGTCAAAGCCTCCAACGTCTACTTCAATGGCACCGTCGAAGCCGACAATCTGAAGGCCTTTGCCGACACGTTGGTCGTCTCCGACGATATCATCGCCGCCAACGATCTCGACTTCTCCGCCATCCGCCAGATCATCCTTGCCAAAGATGAGGATCTCACCCTCGGCGGCACAACCATGTATCTGAACGAAATCGCCAATGGCGAAGGTTATCGGCCAGATCTGATCCTGGACGGCAACGCCGTCCTCAACGGCGACATCCTCGCCCAGAGCGTCACCATCACCGGCAATACATACCTTAATAATGACATCGCCATCGTCGCCGCCACCGGCTCCGACGTGGACAAGGTCTTCGGCAACGTTGTCCTCGGCAGCCTCGAAGGCGACGAACCCACGTTCGTGACCGGCAGCCATGACCTGACGGTCGTCGGCGCCGACGTCGAGGCCTACGGCCTCGTCGATGTCGAGAACTTCGACGTCTCCGCGAACGGCCGCTTCTTCTTCCAGGGCTCCACCATGGCCGCCAAGAAGGACATGACGATCAACGCCACGGGCGACATCGAAATCAACAACTCCGTCATCGACGGCAATGAAATCTCCGCGGGCGACGCCCTGGTCCTCAACGGCCAGAACGTCACCGTCCTCGGCGGTCTGACGGCCGGCAACGGCTTCACCGTCACCGGCTCCGAAAACGTCGAAATCCATGCCTCCACGCTGGACAACGGACTCATCAATGCAGGCGGAGTCATCACGCTGACGGCCAAGGAACCGTCCGACGCCGATGGCCAGACCGCCGGCAACAACGACGACCCGACGCAGGGCAACGGCAACGCCGACCCCGCCGCCGACGGCAACACGATCACCGTCGGACAGAACCTCGCCGTCTTCGTCAACGCCCCGACCGTCATCGTCACGAAGGGCGCCGACGTCGCCCTGAACGACGTCCACGGCGACACGGAGATGTCCATCGAGGCCGATGGCTCCGTCGCCCTCACCTCCACGGGTGACATCTATGGCTCGGTCATCGCCGAAACGCTGGCCATCAACGGCGCGAACAACGCCGTGTTCGAAACGGAAGTCGCCAATGTCGCCGTCAACGGCGTCACCGGCCAGGCCGCCATTACGAACACGGGCGCCCTGAACGTCCTCGACTCCATCCTCCCCGGCAGCCTCGCCATCTACGGCGACGAAGACATCACGATCGCCGACGCCACCATCCAGGCGAAGGAAGTCGAGCTTTCCGCCGACCTCAACCTGAACCTTGAAAACGCGGCCGTCATCGCCGCCAACAACTTCACGGCCGGTGGCTCCGCCATCGTCGTCGACGGCGAGAACACCATCACCGCCGGCAACCTCGCCGACTTCACCGCCGCCGTCGAAGGCGAAGGCAACATCGACATCCTCGCCAAGACCGCCGTCTTCGAAGACACCGTCGAAATCGGCAGCCTCGACATCGTCGCGGACTCCACCGTCTTCAACAACACCGTCGACGCCGCCGGCAAGATCACCGTCTCCGGCGACCAGCTGGTCTTCGCGGCCGACGTCACCGCCGGCGACGAGATCGACTTCCGCGGCGTCAACCAGACGCTGATCGTCAACGACCTCACGCTGGCCTCCAAGAAGATCTACAACGGCGACATCTCCGCCGTCGACGAAAACGAAGGCTTCCTCTACGCCGTCGTCAT
>JAEEGK010019505.1_pt1 | contig 14533 bp, 12 predicted proteins | sample 8958771 | NCBI WGS metagenome assembly JAEEGK01 (sample SAMN16246547, study PRJNA631951) | gut metagenome | biome: gut microbiome; feature: rumen; material: SC-attached | host: Bos | place: Iran: Karaj | collected 2018-10
TTTTTAATAAAATTTTATTTTAAAAAATTATTTAACCTTATATAAAATTAATTTAATTTTATAATTTTTTTATTTACCATAATTAAATTTAAAATATTATTTTTCTTCAACAGGAATCGAAATAGGTTGTCCTTCTTTTCCAACAAAACAACAAACAATTTCTAAATCTTCATCTTTTCTATTTTCTCCATAATGATGAGAATTTAAAGTTTCAACAATAGCTTCTCCAGTTTTAAAAGTTTTTTCTTCTTTTGTTTCTGTCTTAACTATAGTTAATTCTCCTTTAATAATATATGCAAAATTATAAACTATATGATAATGAGTAGGTAATTTAGTATGTGGTTTTATTAAGTATTTCATAAATGTTATATGAGGAGACCCTTCTGGAAAATTATTTAATGTTGTTCCATCCCAACTTTTTGATGTTTCATATAATTTAATTACTTTTAAATTTGGATTTTCTTTTTTAGACATTTTAAAATAATTTAAGTATAAATTTTTATTATAAATTTTTAGTCTATTAAAAATATATATAAAAAAAATATTTTTTTTATTATAATAAATATTATAAAACAAATATTAAAAAGATTATTTTATTCATAAAAAAATAAATTATTAAAAATTTAATTTTTTATGAGATCTTAAATTTATAATATAATAAAAATATAATAGATTATAAAATAATTATATTTTATTATTTAAGAAAAAAATATTTTGTACTAATTTAGATTTATTTTCTCGATTTCCAATATAATTATTATATTTATTTAAATTATAATTTATATTATTTAAACTTAAACTTCTATTATTTTGGAAATTATTATAATAATTATCATAATTATTTTTATTATAATTATTATTATTATTATAATATCCTTTATATTGATTTAATTCAATAACTTTATCCATTTTATTTCCTAATTTATTTAATTTATCATATAAAAATTTTTTATCATAAGATTTCATATTAATTTTTAATTTATTTTTTAAATTATCATAATAAATAAGTCTTTTTTTGGCATTTTCAGCATTAACAAAATCTTGATAAGGTTTTGTATAATTAATAAACGGATTTAAAGGAAAAGGTATTTGATAATTATTATTAAATAAATAAGGATCAGGGAAATATAAATCATTAATTCCTATTACTTTTTTTGGAGGATAAATTGGGTCAATTTCTTTAAATTTAAATTTATAATAATGGCTATTTGGATCTAAACTTTCACATAATTCTTTTGGAGGATTTCTATCTGGTTTTAATATAGTAAAAGTTTCTAAACAACAAGGACATTTCATTTTAGTTTCAGATATTAAAACTCTATTATTTTTTTTACATTTAGGACAAACTAATAAAGTATATAAACATGGGACCCTTTTAGATAATGTTTCTTTATTATAATCATTATTATTTAAACTTAATATGTTATCATTTTCTCTTTCTTTTGGTATTTTACAATAAGTATGACAATTTGCACATTCTATAAAATCCCATGTTTCATGTACTAAATTTAATGTTTTACATTTATAACATATTACTAAATTATCTCCTTCTTGATATTTTCTCCCTGGGTATGGTAAACGTGATTTATATTCTTGTTCTATTTTTTCTAATTCTTTGAGAAATTTTTCGTCTATAAATTTTTTTTTAATTTCTGGTTCATTTTTTATGTTTTTATCATTATTATTATTATTATTATTAATATTTGATAAATTTGGAGTTTCTTTTTCATTTGTTTGTTCATTATTATTATTATTATTTTCTTCATTATTTTTTTTACTTGATTCTGACATATTAAAAATATTATTTATATTAATAAATAAATAATTTATTTATATAAAATTAGATTATAATTCAAAAAAAAATTATAATTTTTTAAGAATATTATCAATTTTATTTATAATTTTTTTCTTTACATTTTCTCCATAATCATATTGACTTTTACTATGATTAAGTTGTTTTTTATTTTTAGAATTATTTCTTTGACTATTTTTATTTTGTTCTAAAATTAATTTACTTTTATTATTTATTCTATCTTTATATAAAAATAATCTATTTGTATGTTCAATTAATTCCCTAAATTCATTTAATTGAGTAATTAAATTTTGATAACCATGTGGTTTATATAATTTATCATTATTTTTAGAAAAATACAAAGTTTTAAATCTCATTTTTTCTTTTGGAGTTAAAAAATTATCATTTTGATTTGAATTATAATTTTTTTCAGGCCAAACTTGAGAAGTAATAAAACTTTTTGGTAATAAATTTTGTAATTCAATTGAAGATTGTGCTTTTTCAAAAGATTTTTTAAGAATAGTATTTTTATTTAATTTTTTATTTAATTTAAATGAAGTAAAAGGTCGTTTATTATTTTTATTATCATTAATATCATTTTTTTTTATTATATGATGAGCACTTTTGCTTTTAGATAAAATTTTATCTTGAAGAATTTCTAATTGTTGAATATTATATTTTAATTTTTTATTTTCGATTTCTAATTGTTTAATATTAATTTCATAATTTTTAATTTTATCATTTAATTTATTAATAGTATCTTCTTTAAATTCCATAATTTTTTTCAAATTTTTAAATGTATTTACAGGATCATATCTTAAATCGTTTTTATTTTTTAGATATTTTCTTATTAACATATTACTATATGCAATAGTTTCTCTTAATAATTTTTCGGTATTATTTTCTTTCATATTATTAATCATAATTTGAATGTATCTTACAATTTCATTGTCATCAAATAAATTTGGGTTAAAATCAGTTTCTTTAATATCTAAAAATTTATCGTTGATTTTAATATTTTTATCTAATCTAAAATTATCAAATAATAAATTGTATAATTTAAATAACATTTTATGTAAATTAATATTTTCTTCTTTGTAAATTTTGAAATTTTTATTTTCTATTTTTAAACTTTCTATAATTTTTAAATTATTAATGTTATTATTTTTATAATTTAATTCGTTTTGATAAATTTTATTACTTAAATCTTCGATTATTAATTTATTATTTTTGTGTTCGTTATTTTTTTCTAATTTTATTTCTTCAATTTTATTTAAACAATTATGATATTCTTCTAAAAAAGATAAATAACCATTTTCTCTAAGTTTAATTTCTTTCATAATTTCAATAGGATTTTTATTAGGATATTCTTTTAAAAATTCATCATATAATTCTTTATTTTTATTAAATGCTTCAAATTTTGATTGCAATGATTCAATTAATTTATGATAAATTTTTAATTGCTCATTTAATTTATTATTTTCTTTTCGTAAAATTTGAATTTGATTTATTAAATTTTCTTTTTCATTTAAAATGTTATTATATTTATTTTTATATTCATCTTTTAATTTTTCGTTTTTATTTATTATTATTTGTGAATCTTTTTGATAATCATTTAATTTTTCATTTAATAATTTTTTTAAATCATTGTTATTTTTATGTTTAATTTCATTCATAAACGCAAAAATTGTTTTATTTTTTGTTTGTTCTAATAATTTATCTTTTTTTATTTTTACATTTTCATTATATTTATTTGAACAATTTAAAGCATCATTTATTATTTTATTTGGATCAATTGAATTTAAATCATTTTTTATTGAATAAATTTTATTCATTGAAATTTTATCCATTAAAAATTATTATTTTAATTCATATTTTCTTTAATTATATTATTATTTAATATATTTTTTATTTAAAAATGAATATTCAAAATACTTTAAATAATCCTTTACAAACAAATAATAATATTATTAATAATAATCAACAAAATTTTCAATATCAAACACAATCTCAAATAATTAATCAAAATAATTATCAACAAACACAACAACAATCAATTTTAGATAAAGTAAATTCTTCAGCGAAAAATTTTTTATCTTTCATTAAAGACAAAGCTCAAAACATTCAAAACATTCCTTTACCAAAAAATCCTTTAACTAAAATCGATCCTTTACAAAATTTATTTCCTATTTATTATAAAAACTTTGATGATGAAAGAAAAACAAAAATTTTTCAAATAAATTGTCAAAAAATTACTCCAAATATTTTAAATAATCAATCAATTAATTCATATATAAAAAATCCTCGTTTAATGAATAATAATATTTTTTCTCAAAGTTACATTATTTATGACATAATAACAGAAAAATTTAATTGGTTAGTTAATAGAAGATACAGTGATTTTATTTGGATAAGAGATTGTTTAAAAAGTTTGTTTCCAACTGAAATTATTCCTTTATTGCCTAAAAAAAAAATGGGAAATCGAAGATTTGAAAATGATTTTATTGAAAAACGTACGAAAGGTTTGCAAAATTTTTTAGATAAAATATTATTAAATGAACTATTCAAATCTGCTGAACCTTTATTAATATTTTTATCTTGCCCGGATAGAAATTTTTTTGAACAACAAATGAAATTTATGACCCCGCAAATTTTAAAGCCTCAAACAATAGAAGCATTTAAAAATTTTGAGGGAAAATTAGAAATATATGAATTTAATTATAATGAAAAAGAAACTGGAATTATAAATAAAAATATAAATTATTTTAAAAATGTGAATAATTTATTTAATTTTCAAAGTGAGATTTTAAAAAATATTCATAAAAATTTAAAAATTTATAATGAAAATATGGCTATTGCTTGTTTGAGTCTTGAAGAAGTTGAAAAAAGTTTTAATCAATTATTTGAAATTAATAAAAAAGTTGAATTTCCTGAAAATATTATTAATGGCTATGAACAATATGAAATTTTTTTTAAAAATTGGAAACGAATTCAAATAAATCAAACTTGTATTATTAAAGAATGTGTTAGTGACTTTTTTAAAAAATATAATAAAGAAATGGATAGTTTTAATGAAATTCTTACAAAACAAGAAGAATTAAAAAATGAATTTTTAACTAAACAAACTAAATTAAATGCTAAAAAAGAAAATTTTTGGTTAGAAAAAAATATTCAAAAATGGGAAATGAATAATTATGAAAATAATATTGATATGGTTAAAATTTATAATGATAAAAATTATGCTTTGAGTAAAATGTGTCCAAAAGAAACTAGTGAATTAAATAGTTTAAAAGATTTAATAGGTTATTATTTTTATCGAAGTGGGGATAATTTTATTAAAATTTTAAAAGAATATGAAAATAATTTTATTAAAAATTTAGAAGAATTTTGTAATTTAATTCAACCTACTTTAACTGAAGGAATTACTGTTTGGTCACATTTACAAAGTCATTTGAAATTAGATTAATATGTGTATGATTATTATTTTAATAATAATAATAATAATATTAAAATAAATAATATTTAATTTAAATTTTAATTTTTAATAAATAATAATAATAATATTATTATAAAAAAATATCAAATGAAGCATATTTTTAGTTATATTAATTAATTTAATATAAAATTTAATAATTTAAATTATAATGAGCAAAGCTGAATTTGAAAAAAATTGTACAGGGCTTCAACATGTAGGTCTTCCAACATTAGACATGGATGCAACTGTTAAATTTTATGAAAAAATAGGATTTAAAGTTGTTCAATCTCATATGAATAAAGGAAATAAAGTAAATTTTTTAAGAAAAGGTAATTGTACTATTGAATCTTATGAAGATAAAGATGCTATTAAACATGATGGGGCTATTCAACATATTGCTTTAGATTGTGAAAATATTGAAAAAGCTTGGGAATATGTAAAAACTTTGGGTGTTAAATTTATTGATAAAGAAATTATGGAATTACCTTTTTGGGAAAAAGGAATTAGATATTTTAATATTAAAGGTCCTAATGAAGAAGTTGTTGAATTTTGTGAAATTGTTAAATAAAATTTAAAATAAATAAAAAATTTTAAATTATTTATTATAATTGAATTTTATTTAAAAATATTTTAGATTACAAATAAAAATATTTATATTAATATTTTAAAATATAATTTATAAATCTACATTTGTATCTATTTTATATCTATAATAAAAATTTTTTTTATTAAATTCTTCTCTATTCCTTTCATTAATTTTTTCAATTTCAATATTATTATCTTTATTATTATTATTATCTTTTTTATTATTTTTATTATTATTATTATCTTTTTCATTATTATTATTATTATCTTTTTTTTTTTTTTTTTTCTTTTAAATTCATTTTCATCATTTTGCTCAATATAATTTTCCCATTCATCTCCATTTTTTTTCTTTTTAAACATATTTTTAACCGTTCCCCAAGAAAATCTAATAAAATCTGGATACCCAAAAATCTCATCATAATTTCTTTCCATCCAATTCACAGTATAACAATCAGAAGGATATCCACTTCCTAAATTTTTATCACTATATTCAATATTTTCTATAGCTTTATCTCTAGTAACTTTAGCAACTATTGAAGCAGCTGAAACACACGAATAATTTTCATCTGCTTTTTTTTCAACTTTTACAGTTATATTTGCTTTTTTTTTTATATTATCTATTATATAATTTCTATAATTATCAGGCTGCCCAACAGTATCAACAAAAATATTAGTTAAATTAACATTTTTTGATAATGCATTATTTATTAATAAAATGGCGGAATCATGACTTATTTTATTTAAATTAATTTTATTTCTCAATAGCATTTTTTCAGATAAATATTGAGGAGATAAACTAATAAAATCATATTGAAAAATATTCGGATATTGTTTAATTTGTTCAAACATTTTTTCTCTTTTTTCTGGGGTTAATTTTTTACTATCATTAAATTTAAAATATTCTTTTACATCTTCTCTTAAATCATCCCTAAAATAACAACAAGCATATATCATAGGACCTATAACAGGTCCTCTTCCAGCTTCATCTATTCCTAAACATATATTATCTTTTTCAAAATCTGTTATTATATTTTCTGGTTTAAAACTCATATTAATAATAATTATTATTTAAATATAAAAAAATTATTATTTAAAAAAAATTTATACGTCTTCTCTTAAATAATAAATTAATATAAATTAATTATTTAAAAAATAAAATGCAAAAGAGTTTATATGATAGAAGTGTTTTGAAATGGTCTCCTCAAGGACGTTTATATCAAGTTGAATATGCGATGGAAGCAGTAAATCAAGGAAATCTTTTATTAGGAGCTAAATCAAAAACTCATGTTGTTTTAGTGGGATTTAAAACAGCTCCTAATGAATCATTGTCATATTTCCCTGAAAAACTTTTTAAAGTCTCTTCACATATTGGAATAGGTATTGCTGGTTTAACTCCTGATGGTAGATTATTATATAAATATATGAAAAATGAGTGTTTGAATTTTAATTTCACTTATAATACTGATTATCCTATAGAGAAATTAGTAAGTAAAATAGCTGAAAAATCCCAATTAAAAACTCAAAGAGGTGAAAATAAAAGACCTTATGGGGTTGGTCTATTAATTGCTGGGTTTGATAAGACTGGTCCGAGATTATTTAGAACATGTCCTTCTGCGAATTATTATGAATATAATTGTGTTGCTATAGGTAGTAGATGTCAAGGGGCTACAACATTTCTTGAAAATAATATGGAAAAAATGGAAAATATGAATAAAGATGATTTAATTAAAATTGCTTTAGAAGCTATGAAAAAAGCTGAAGATGTTAAAGTAAATGGAAATAATTTAGATGTTTTGGTTGTTGGAAAAAATGATGTTGTTAAAATTTTAAGTCCTGAAAAAGTTGATAGTTATTTATCTCAATTAGATGATAAAATGGATGTTGCTTAAAAATAAACAATTTTTTTAGTAATAAAAATGAATATATTATTATATTATATTTAAAAAAAGAATATATAATTAATATACATAATATTAAAATCAAATAACAAATTTTTTAAATTAATTAATTGAAATTATATTAAAATATTATAATTAAAATATGTCTAATTTAAAAATTGAAATCATTCCAGAATCTTCAAATGAACCAATAAAAAATGTTTATAAAGTAATTGTTATAGGCGATACAAACGTAGGAAAATCAAGTATAGCTCATCATGCAATTTATGGTAAATTTGAAGAGCATGAACCAACAGTAGGATATGAAAATTTATTTTTTAAAATAAAAATTAATGATACTCCAATGAAATTAGATATATGGGACACATGTGGTCAGGAATTATATCATTCTTTAATATCTACTTATTTTAAAGATAGTAAAATTGCAATATTAGTTTATTCAATTGATAATAAAGAATCTTTTGAACATTTGGAAAAATGGATGGATGATATTAAAAAAAATGCTGATAAAGATATTAGAATTTTATTAGTTGGTAATAAATTAGATAAAATTGAAGATAGAGTAATTTCTTCTTATGAAGTTGAGAAATTTACTGATGATCATAAAATTGATAATTTTTTTGAAGCTTCTGCTAAAGAAGGAACAAATACGAAAGAAATTTTTATTGATGCTGCGAAAATTTTGTATAAATATTATATTCAAGGTGGAAGTAAAAATACATCAAAAAAAGATAATATTAAACTTGAAAATAATAAAGGAATTGATACTAATGAAATAAAAGAAAAAATTAGAAGCAATTGTTGCTTTTTTTGTTAATAATTTTTATTTAATTTTTTTATTTTAAAATTGTATTTTATTTAATAAATAAAATGTTTTTATTTAAATAATATTATAATAATATTATTTAATGGAAAAATATATTTAAAAATAATATTTAAAAATATATTTTAATTATAAAAAATATCATATAAAAAAAGATATTTATTATTTATAATATAAATTTTAATATAAAAATTTAAATATTATACAAATAATAATAAAATATTTAAAAAATAAAAAATAATTAAATGTCTTCAAATGAAGTAAATTATTAATATAAATATTATAAATATTAATAAAATTTTAAATAAAAATATAATGGCTACTTTAGAAGAATTTAATAAAAATTGTACAGGTCTTCAACATGTAGGTCTTCCAACATTAGACATGGATGCAACTGTTAAATTTTATGGTTTATTAGGATTTCATATTGCTCATACAAAAATGAATAAAGGAAATAAAGTAAATTTTTTAAGAAAAGGTAATTTTACTATTGAATCTTATGAAGATAAAGGTGCTATTAAACATGATGGAGCTATTCAACATATTGCTTTAGATGTTAAAGATATTCAACAAGCTTGGGATTATGTTTCTACTTTAGGTTATAAATTTATTGATACTCATATTATGGAATTACCTTTTTGGGAAAAAGGAATTAGATATTTTAATATTAAAGGTCCTAATGAAGAAGTTGTTGAATTTTGTCAAATTGTTCAATAAATAAATTAATTATGTTTAAAAAATTTTTTATTTTGATTTATTTTTTAAAATATTTAATTAAATTATATTAAATGAATAAGATTAAATTTTAATTGTATTTTTATTTGATTTTTATATAAAATTCAAATAAAAAATTATTATAAATTTTTAATAATAATATTATTATTTTTAATTGAATTTTAAAATATAATAATAATAATAATTATTAATTAATAATATATAAAAAAAAATAATAAATTATTTTTTTATTAAAAAAAATAAAATAAATTAATAATATAAAATTTAAATTATCAAGCCAAAAAATAAATGACTGATTTATCAAATTCAGATGATAACGATGAACTTAATCACAGAACAATAAATTATTTTGAAACTAAAATAAATTTAACAGATAAAAATAAAATTATAAATCAAACAGAAAATTCAATAAACAACGAAAATATAAATAATAATAATCTAAATTCAAATCCAATAGAAATAAAAGAAGATACTGAAATAATAGAAAATAATATTATCGAAGAAAATAGTTTTTCAAATATTATTGATAATGAAAATGAAAATGATAATTTTTCAAATAACATTGAAATTAAAAATGTAATGAACGATAATTTCATTGAAGAACCTCAAACAGGAATAACTGCAAGAAAAAATAAAAATAATAATAATAATTTTGATAACTTAAGTTTAAATAATAAAGAAAATAATAATAATAATAATAATAAAAATATTTTAAATGAAAATTTTTCTGGAAATGAAAATTTTATTCATTGCAGAAATTGTTTAAAGTTTTTTTCTTATTTTTTAAGTAAGAATTTTATTAATAAATTAATTAATAGATAAATATAAAAAAGAAAGAAATTTTATAACAATAGAAAATTTAAATATAATTTTTAATATTATTAAAATAAAATCAAATAATTTAATTTCATTAAAAAATTCAAATAATAATAATAATAATGAAAATATTAATTATTATTATTATAAATGTTCTCAATGTAAATTTTTAGTTGGTTTTGAAAAAAATTCAAAATCATATTTTTTAAAAAGTAAAATAAAAATTAGAAAAATAAAAGAAATTAATATTAATTTTTTATCAATTAAAGAAGATTTATTAAATCAAATTAAAAATGATTTTAATGATATGTTTGATTTAAAAAGAATCAAAATTAATATTAATACAAATTTAATAAAAAAAAGTGAAATTGATAAATTTAATGAATATAAAAAAATTTATTTTGATTTTACATTTATTATTCATAAATTTGAAGGAAGAATTTTTTTATTAGGAAAAAATGGATTTTATAATAAAATTATAGAAAAATTAAAAGAAAAAATTAATGGTAATATTTATTTTATTTTTATTGTTAAAGATGATAATATTGAAAATAATAATGAAATGATTGAAAATTTAATTTATAAAGGAGATGAAAAAGATTTAGAATTTTATTATAAAAATAATAAAATTATTTTTCTTAATAATTATGAAATAAGAGAAAATTTAAATAATAATGAAAATTTTTTTAATGATTTGTTTGAAAATTGTTATGTTTATGATAATAATGATAATAATAATAATAATGAAAATTATTTTGAAGAAGACATTTTATTATATAATAAAGATAAAAAAATAATAGATGATATGAATGATTTTATTAATAATGGTGAAAATATTTTTAAAAAATGTTTTAATTAATTTATTTTATATATTTATTATATTTTTTTATATATAATAATATATAAATAATATTATAATTATTATATATTATTAATTTTATTATTATTATTTATATTAATAAAATATTATTTTAATTCACTTATAAATTTTTCCATTTCATAAGATTCTTTTATTATTTGTTTATTATTAATATTTTCATTATTACTATCTAAATTATTAATTAAATTTTTATATTTTTCAATTTCATTATTTAAATAATTAATTTCATTAATAATTTTATTTTGTTTTTGAATTTCTTTATTTAATTTATTATTATATTCATTAGAATTTAAATTAAGTACATTATTTGTATAATTATATTCATTTTCAATTTTTTTAATTTTAATATCATTTAAATCTTTATTATTATTAATTTTAATATTTAAAATATCTAATTCATTTAAAAGTTCTTCTTTATTTTTTATTAATTTTTGATTTTCTTTTTTTTCTTTAATTATTTCTTCATTTAAACCTTTTATTTTTAATTCATATTCTTTATTTTTTTCATTTAATTCATTAAATAACATTTCTAATTCATCTTTATTTAATTCTTTTTTATTTTGCATTTAAATTTAATAATTTTTAATAATAATTTATAATAATAATAAAAATAATAATAAATTATTTTATTTATAATAAATGTTTTGTTGTGATGATGCTCGAAAAGACATTTCATCTGAAGAAGAAAATGAAACGCCAGAAATTGAAGAAGATAAAATATTAAAAAAAAACACATTAAAATCATTAAACAAAAACAATTCATTAAATTCTTTTATAATAATCGAAAATTATTTACGCGATAAATTTTCTCATCTTTTAACACCATCTCAATCATTTAATTTATTATCTTTAATAATAACAAAAAGTAAAAATAATTTCATTGATTTGATTGATTTAAGTAAAATTTTAATAAATTTTAATTTATCAACTTTTTACAATGAAATTATTCTTCCATTTTACATTTTAGAAAAAAGAGAAACTGAAATTAATAATGTTTTTTCTGAAGAAAGTTATTCACATTTTTTTTTATATAACATGCGAATTATAATAGAAAAAGAACTAAATCAATTTTATTTCAACAAAAACGAAAAATACGCAAATAGCGATCCTTCATTTAACATTCAAGAAGATAAAAACATAAAGAAAATTAATATTATTCATTTAATAATATTTTTTTTATTTTTTAGTAACATTAACAACAAAATTAAATCGAAAATTTTATTTAATTTATTAAATTACAATGGCGAAAATTTATTACAAAAAGGTCGAATTAAAATTTATTTAATTTTTCGAAAAATGATTTTAATTTCTCTTTTTTTTCCTGATTTGTATTTAAATTATTTAAAAGAAGATAATAATGCGCAATTGAATGATTTTTGGGCAGAAAAATCGAGAGAAAAAAAAATAAAAGAAGAATATGATACAATAATTGAATATAAAAAAGCTTTATTTTATATTAAACATACAAAAGGCGCAATGAAAGAATTAGTAACATTTATTACACATAATTTTTTATTATTTGATGAAAGGGAAAATTTCGCTATTGATAATAATAAATTTGATAAAATTAATGAAAATGAAGAATATAAAATTTTTAATCAAAAAAGTTTTCGAAGTTTTTTAATTAATTATCTTTCTTTTAATTATGAAAAATATAATGAATTTCTTAAAAATTTTTCTAATGTTGTTGTTGAACTTGAAAGAATTTTTAATAAAAGAAATTTGAATAAAAATGAAAATAATAATAATAATGATGAAAATATTATTTTTAATTGTTGTAAAGAAAATAAATTTGATAATTATTTTGATAAAATGATTGAAATTAAATGTATTTTTAATGATATTATGGAAAGTATTGAATATAAAAATAAATTAAATCAAGAAAAAATTAAAAAAATGAAAATTAATAATAAAAAAATTTTAAATAATAATAAAACGTTTATTAATATTGAATTAAATAAAAATGTTGGAAATTTTGAAAAAGTTAATAAAAATAATTTTAATAATAATAATGAAAATAAAAATAAAAAGATTGAAACTGAAAATGATAAAAGTATTATAAGTTATAAAAATGTTAAAAATGCTTTTGATATTAATAATAATGAAAATGAAGATGAAAAAGATAAATTACAAAGAAAAAATTTGTATATTAATAATAAAAAAAAATTTGTTGAAGAAAATAAAATTAATAATAATAATGAAGATTTTGAACAGGAAAAAATTGCGAGTAATTTGTTAAATGAAATTAATAATAATATTAAAAATAAAAAAGAAAATGATTTATTTGATTTTGGAGATTTGGAAAATAATAGTAATTTTAATAATGACAATAATTATTTAAATATTAATGATAATAATTATAATAATAATAATGAAAATAATGATAAAAATGATGTTTTTAATAATGAAAATAATAATAATAATTATAATAAAAATAATGATAATAATATGAATAATAATAATGATAATGATGATAATAATAACGATAATAATATAAATAATAATAAAAATAATGATAATAATAATAATGATAATAATAATATAAATAATAATAAAAATAATGATAATAATAATAATGAAAATAATTATAATGAAAATAATAATAATGATAATAAAATAAATAATGATAATGATAATAATAATAATGATAATGATAATAATAATAATGATAATAATAATGAAAATAATAATGATGATAATAATAATAATAATGATGATAATAATAATAATAATAAAATTAAAATTTTGAAAAATAAAAAAAGTGATAATAATATTTTAAAAAATAATATTAATAATATTAATTTAAGTCCAATTAATTCTAGTAAATTAAAATCAAAAAATAAAAATAATAATTTTAATGATAATAATTTAAATGATGATGAAAATAATTTTGATAATAATTATAATAATAATAAAAATATAGAAAATTCAAATAACAAAATTAATAATAAAAATAGTAATAATAATATTCAAAATTCAGAAAAAGTAAAAGATTTAATTAATAGCATAAATAATAAAATAAAAATTAGGAAAAATTATACACATAATTCAAATATTGATAAATATAATAAAAATATAGATAATAACAAAAAAATAAATAGTCCATTTAAAATAAGCGAAATTCAAAATGAAGAGCAAATTTTATCTAAAATTAATAATATTAATGACATTAATAATGATTTTAATGATAATGATAACAATAATATTTATAATGATATTATTATTAATCCTAATAAAGATATTAATAATATTATTAATAATGATAATAATAATAATAAAAATGTTAATTTAAAAAATAGTAATGATTTAATGGAAAATTTATCAATAGAAAATCAAAATAGTAATGAATTTGAAAAAAAAGATTCAGCTCAATTAATTTATGGAACGAAAAATTCTCAAAATATAAATAATCCTTTTAATGAATCAATAGACAATTTAAATATTATTAATTATCCTCCTCAAAATAATAATAATAATAATAATAATAATAAAGAAATATTTAATAAAAAATATAGTAATATAAATAACA
>JAEEGK010019506.1_pt1 | contig 14533 bp, 12 predicted proteins | sample 8958771 | NCBI WGS metagenome assembly JAEEGK01 (sample SAMN16246547, study PRJNA631951) | gut metagenome | biome: gut microbiome; feature: rumen; material: SC-attached | host: Bos | place: Iran: Karaj | collected 2018-10
AGGCTTTTCAACGGTTGGGGCGACATCTCGCTGATTCCCACGATGGTGGCGAGTTACAAGAAGGTGTTTTTGGTGATTCTGATGGGAATGGTGGTGCATTGGCTGTCAGTCCCCTTCAAGGAGCGATACACCAAATGGTTTGTGGACTCCGCCCTGTGGGTGAAGATATTGATATGCGTTTTTACGGTGTTTATGCTTTATCAGGTCAAGGCATCTGATTTGCAGCCGTTTATATATTTCCAATTCTAACTTAAAATGTACTGATATGGCAACAAAGACAACAAAGGTGGTGACGACCACCACTACGACCACCGAGACCAAGACGGTCAGCGGCGGTTCGAGCTGGTTTGGCGGGCTTTCCCCGCTTTTCAAGGTACTGTTGATAATAGGTGCGCTGTTGATTGTGGGCGTTATTGTTGGCGTGCTTTTCTTTGGACGTGTCAAGGTGGCGTCCAATTCGATGGAGACGGCTTACGCGAAGGGCAGCACGGTGTGGTTCAACCGTTTTAGTGCGCCCGAGCGTGGCGACGTGCTTGTGTTCAGGCATCCCGAGGCTGACAGCGTAATCCTCAATGCCTCCGACAAAAACTACTACAAGATGTGCCGTCTGTACGGCGATGCGTGGTGCAACAAGAATGTGGACCCCGTGGTGTATCAGGGCAAGAAGAAGCGTCCGATTTTCCTCTCGCGCTGCATTGCGCTGCCCGGCGACGTGGTTGCCATCAAGGACAACAAGGTGACCGTCAACAACAATCCCGTGGCTGACGAGGCGTCCACCAAGTACCTTTTCCTGACCGTTACCAACGACCTCCTCAAAAACGAATACCTCGAGCCCCTCGGCATCAACAAGTCTGACATCACTTACACCGGCGAGGATGCCGAGACCATCATCAGCTTCTACCACAATGCAATCCCCGCCAATTCGCAGGCGGCGTTGTACAGCCTGAGCGAGACTGAGGCAGACGCAATTTACAAGAGCAATGTCGCCCGCAAAATCCAGCGCGTGTCGCTGCCCAAGGAGTATTTTGAGAGGACGGTGTTCCCTTACATCGAAAAATTGCATTGGAACTCCTCCAACTTCGGTCCGCTCCTCGTGCCTGAGAAGGACAAGGTATTGAAACTCAATACCAACATCCTGCCGCTCTACCGCCGTTGCATTGAGGCTTACGAGGGCAACAAGGTGGAGGTGAAGGGCGACAAAATCTTCATCAACGGCACCGAAACCACTTCATACCGTTTCCGCCGCAATTATTTCTTTGTGCTCGGCGACAACCGTTCCACCGAGGACGATTCGCGCTATTTCGGTTTCCTGCCCGACAATCACGTGATGGGCGTGGCGTGCGAGTAGGAACGAGGAAAGAGGAGAGAGGAAAGATTAGAGAGGAAAGAAGAAAGATTAAAGAGTAAAGTAGAGAGTGGAAACTGTCGAAAAAATCTGCCGTTATATTGCAAAATATATGGCATTCATAGTTGTGGGTGCGGCTGTCGTGGCATTGTGGCAGCCGCAAGCCTGCAATTGGATCAAGACGGGTGCAATCAATTATTTGCTCGGCGTGGTGATGTTTGGGATGGGTCTTACATTGAAGGCTGATGATTTCAAGATTGTATTCAGCCGTCCCAAGGAGGTGATTGTCGGATTTTTGGCGCAGTTTGCGTTGATGCCGTTGATTGCATTTCTTTTGATAAAAATCTTTGCCCTCGAACCCGAACTCGCTGTCGGCGTGATGCTTGTGGGCACTTGTCCGGGCGGCACGGCTTCCAACGTCATCACTTACATCGCAAAAGGCGACGTTGCCTTGTCTGTCGGGATGACGATAGTTTCCACGATTTTCGCGCCGTTTTTGACACCGCTTTTCACGCAGATTTACATTGGCGAGATTGTGGATGTCAATATCTTGGATATGTTTTTCTCGATTGTGAAGGTAGTTTTGATACCTATAATTTTAGGACTTTTGGTAAATAGGTTTTTCGGCAATTTCACCCAAAAAATCGTAAAAATCCTACCTGCCGTTTCTACGCTCGCCATTGCGGTAATAGTGGCGGCTGTGGTCTCCGCAAGTTCCGAAAAACTTCTCAACGCCGTGAATACAAGCACGTTGATAATTGTGGTTGTAATACTTCACAATCTCTGTGGCTATGCCGCCGGTTATGGCGTCGCCCGTCTCCTGAAACTCCAAAACCCAAAATGCCGCGCCCTCTCCATCGAGGTCGGTATGCAAAATTCAGGACTTGCCGCCGGACTTGCCGCCGCGCATTTTGCTCAATATCCCTTGGCAACCATCCCCGGCGCAGTGTTCAGCACGTGGCACAATATCTCCGGCGCGGTGTATGCGGCGTGGCTGAGGAGAAAGGATGTAGATAATGCATAATTCATAATTGGGCGTCCGCCGGATGGCAATTATGAATTATGCATTATGAATTATGCATTGAAATCAGCCTTCCAATCCACAATGTTTTTTTCGTCGCTTGAAAAACTTACGCCTACTTTTACGATTTTTCTGTCGTCCATATTGAAACGTCCCGCGTAGTTTTTTACGTTGATTTGGTTGAGGGCGGTCTGTGCGTCTTGGTCTATCTTAAATTCAAAAATATAGACGTATTCCTTATTGATAAGGATACTGTCGGCGCGTCCCTTCGATAGGTGTGCCTCGCTGATTATGTATTCGCCCAAAATGCTGAATACCAAATAGATGACGTTTTGAAAATCTCGCTCGACGAATTTCAGGCTTTTGTCGTTGGCGTATGGCAGGGCGCAAAACAAGGCTTTCATCCGCTCGATGACGCTTTCTACGTCGCCTGCACGGAAGTCGCTGAGAAATTTGGAATATTTGAAACCGGTTTCGCTGTCGGATGAACCATAAAACTCTCTTGCAAGCGATTTGAAAAAACTCGTTTCCACCTCATAGTCAGGGAGTCCAAGAATGTAAAGCCGTTCCTCGTCAATAAATTTTTTGATGGTTAGATAACCGCTATAATACAATAACGGCACGAAGTCTGTGGTAGGTTCGTCGTCCTTGTAATATACCAATTCGTCCTCGCCAATTTCGATGTCGTTTTTGAGTTTTGTAATGTCAAAAAACGTATTCTTGATTCGTTTCATCAAGATTGTCGGCGTTCCCGTATCATACCAATAATTTCCTAACTCTTTCTTATACAATGCGTTGAATAGACTTACGGGATTGAAAACCTTGATGCCATTCCTGTGAAAAAGATAGCAATCATACCATTTTATCAATTCTGACAGCATTTCGTCGAAAGATACGTTCTTCTCGTTGGCAAAATCCTTGATTTCGTCAGTGAAATAATTTCTCAATTCTTCGTGTGTGATGCCGCAAACTGCCGAATAATTTCTGTCAAAGGTAATGTCGGTTGGTTGGTTGTTGCCTGAAAAAATTGTTGTCTTGGCAAACTTGGTTACGCCCGTCAGGAATACAAAGCGGAAACACTCGTCGTAATCCTTCAATACTGTGAAAAATCCACGGTAAATTTGCTTGTCTTCTTCGAGATGTGTGCTGTTAATCAGCGGGTTGTCGTATTCATCGACAATAAAAACGGTTTGAAGTCCTGTCGCTTTTTTTATTTCTTTGACCGTCAATCCAAAACGCTCCGACAGCGACAATTTAGGATTGTTTATTTCAACGCCGTAGTCTTTGCCGAATTGTTCCAACGCATTAGACAGTCGGTTATATATCGCATTTTCCTTAGAAAAATCGCCACTTGCAAGCGGCAGATAAAACACAGGATACTTAATCCAATCCTTCTCCAAATCATAGATTTTGAGACCTTCAAAAAGTTCTTTTTTGCCCTCGAAAAATGAGCGTAACGTATTGCACAACAGACTTTTGCCAAATCTGCGCGGGCGGGCGAGGAAGTAGGTTTTGCCGTAATAGGCGAGGTTATATACATAATCCGTCTTGTCAACATAGACGCATCCACGTTTCCTCAAATCCTCAAAACTCTGTATGCTCAGCGGATAGTTCAACATAACGCATTGACTTTTTTGATTAACAATCGCAAAAATAATGAATTTTGCGGAATATGCAATGCTTTTGTTTATATTTTTGACAGCAATAACCCATCAAAAAAATGCATAATTCATAATGCTTAATCAGGCGTCCGCCGGATGGCGTAATTATGCATTATGCATTATGAATTATGCATTGAATCTTAGTGATGGAACAGCCTTATTCCGGTGAAACTCATCACGATGCCGTACTTGTTGCAGGTGTCGATGACATTGTCGTCACGGACAGAGCCGCCGGGTTGCGCGATGAAGTTGACGCCGCTCTTGTGGGCGCGTTCCACGTTGTCGCCGAAGGGGAAGAAGGCGTCTGAACCAACGGAAACTCCGCTGTTTTTGTCGAGCCAAGCGCGTTTTGCCTCGCGGGTAAACACTTCGGGCTTTACCTTGAAGTATTTTTGCCATTCGCCTTCCGCGAGCACGTCCATATAATCGTCGGAGATGTAGATGTCGATGGTATTGTCGCGGTCGGGACGCTTGATGTTGTCAACGAATTGGAGACCAAGCACTTGCGGCGACTGACGAAGCCACCAATTGTCAGCCTTCTGACCTGCGAGCCTTGTGCAGTGAATCCTCGACTGCTGGCCTGCGCCGATGCCGATTGCCTGTCCGTTTTTCACATAACATACCGAATTTGATTGCGTGTATTTCAACGTAATCATTGCAATCGTGAGGTCGGTCTTGGCTTGTGCGGTGAGAGCCTTGTTGTTGGTGACGATGTTGTCGAAGAAATTGTTGTCGATTACAAGTTCGTTGCGACCCTGCTCGAAGGTGATGCCGAAGACCTGCTTGCGCTCCAACGGTTCGGGCTTGTAATTCGGGTCAATCTTGATGACGCAATAATTGCCGTTCTTCTTGGCTTTCAAGATGTTGAGGGCTGCGTCGGTGTAGCCGGGGGCGATGATGCCGTCGGAAACTTCGCGCTTGATTACCAATGCGGTGCTCTCGTCGCAAACGTCGGACAGCGCAATGAAATCGCCAAAAGACGACATCCTGTCTGCGCCACGTGCGCGGATGTATGCGTTGGCGAGCGGCGTGAAGGTGATATTCAAGTCGTCCGCCCAATAAATCTTTTTCTCAACGTCCGACAGCGGAAGTCCAATCGCAGCACCTGCGGGCGAAACGTGCTTGAAAGACGTTGCGGCGGGGATGCCGGTCGCCTTTTTGAGTTCGCTCACGAGTTGCCAACCGTTGAAAGCGTCGAGGAAATTGATGTAGCCGCCCCTTCCGTTGAGAACCTCCACGGGAAGTTCGCCCTCCGGCATATAGATGCGGGCGGGTTTTTGGTTGGGGTTGCAACCGTATTTGAGTTGGTATTCCTGCATTTTATTTCGTGTTTTTGTTGATGATTCTGCTGTCGTAACTGCCTGACTTGATGTCGATAAAGCGTGTGAAGAGAGACACCTTGTTGTCGGCATTGAGGCTGTTCCATACGAGGGATGTAAATTCGTCGATGCCGCCCTTGATGTCCACCAAGGTAGGCTCGCCCTCAAAACTCGGCAGCGGGTTGCCGTCGCCCATATACGTGTGGATAAAACGGCCTTCGCCCGCGATGGGGTTGTCGTAATTGAAGGTGTAGCGGCAGTTGGATTCGGGGCGTCCGTTGTCAGACTTCAAAATCGACATCTGGAAATTGTATTTGCCGTTGTTGACATTCATAATGCCCGAAATGCGCGGCGTGAAGTTGGGCGCGTCAGGTTCGTACTGACGTGTGCGGAGCGACATTTCAAAAGTCTGCTCGGCGTTCATCAGGTCGTAGATGGTGTCGGTCTGGTCGCCGTTGGTAACGATGGTGTTGTTGCCAAGTACGCGGACTGGCGCGTAGATTATCAGCGACGGGTCGGTGAGTTTAGACGGGTCAAAAGCCTCCGTCCTGATGCCCTCGCCGTCCTGGACGAAGACACGGTTGCGCGAATTTTCGCTGCGACCCATTATAAAATATGCTGTAACGGCGTATTTGCCGTCCTCGCTCCTTCCAATCACGATGCCGCGTCCGGGATACGTGGTGCGGGAAAGTTCTGTTGCTAACGATTCGATTTTCATATATTTAATTCATTATGCATTGATTCTACGGTATTAATCGCTGCGTTAATCGCTTGATTAACATTGTATTGCACCCATTCTGCAAATAGTCCGGTCATATAGAAACCCATTGGTCGGAGTGTCGATTTGATTTTTTCGACGGTCTCGTGGGTGTCGATGTCCTGGATTGCGTGCGTGTATTCGGTGTAGCGGTGCGTGATGTATATCGGGTTGAGCGGCATACGGGAGAGTTCCTCCTTGATTTCGTCTTCCGAAACGTAGTCGGTGAATTCCACCGTGCCGGTCATCTTGTGGGTGTCGTTGTTGTTGGTGTCGGCAAAATTGCCCGTGCAGATGATTTTGTGTGCGCGGTGCTCCTTGCCGGGCAGGTAAATTTCGGTGTAGGGGTTTTTGCTGAGTTCGCAGAATACCGACGTCGTGCCGTGGTATTTGAGCGAATCGATGTAACTGCCAAATGGCTTTATTTCGTTGATATGCAGGATTTTAGGAAGGAGTTTCAGGTTGGCGCAATACACAATCTGGTCGTATTTGTCGCCGTCAACAATCCACTTGCCGCCGCTGTGTTCGATACATTCCACGGCGTGATTGAGCCGCAGCCTATCGCCCAAAATCTCCACAAGCCTATTTACGAGACGCTGTGCGCCGCCGTTGATGTCGTAGAGGAATGTCTTTTCGCAGAGGAATTTAGATTTGTCGTGGTTGAAATTTGCAAAAATCATTTGGTCGGCTGTCGGTGCGCTGAGCCTGCCTTCGAGCCAACGGAGCGGAATTTTGCGCAGGTCGCTGTGCCAAACTTTTTCGTTGTAAGGGCCGAAATACATATTGTACAGCGTCTGTCCAAACTTTGCCTTGAAGTATGTGGCGAGGAATTTGGGCGTGCGCTTGTTTTTTTCGCGGTTTTTGACACGGAAGATGTCGGCGATGATGCGACGCTGGATTTCGGGCTTAAACATATAGATGTGGTTCTCAATCGGACTTGGAACTCCCTCTATCTCAGTCATTTTCTTCTTGAACATCCCGTGAAATTCGGGCTTGGAGACTTCGCCGTTTTCAAAAAGTATCGCGCTGTTTCTTTTGAGTTCGATGATTTCGTCGCCAAAATCTATGATGCCCTCGATGAATTTTTGGGTGTTTTCGCTGATGTTTTTCATCGAATTTGCGCCACAGATATGAAACACGCAGCCGTCGGCTTTGACGCTCTGCGCAAGGCCTCCGGCGGTTTCGCTTTTTTCATAAACGGTGATTTCGTGACTGTCCATCAGCGATTTGGCTGCCGTCAATCCCGAAATGCCCGCTCCTATGATTGCAATTCTTGACATATTGTTTGCTTAAATTTTGCTTCCCAAAAATATAAACAAAAATTGTATTTACGAAAATTTTTTGCAAAAATTTTCAATCTTAGTTGACACTTCTGATTGTGCCGGTCTGAGGATAGAGTATCAACTTGAATCCGTCTTGTTGCATCAACGATGATGGCAGGTATCTTACTGTGCCTAACTGATTGATGTTCAATGTTTTTTCGGACAATGAATTGTTGTTTTGCATAATGCGCACCAATGCGTATGCGTTGGTCAGGTATGCAAAACCGTTGGCAGACTGCGATGCGCCTGTCCGTTGACGTGCCGTGGTCTGATTGTTGTCATATTTGTTAACTACGATGTTGTCGCCCAAATCGCTGATTTCCACGAAGATGGGGCTGCCTTTCTTGCTGCCGTTTGGCACTATGCCATATTCCGGCGAAAAGTTGAACAACGGTGATTGCTGTTTGGCGTTTTTGGTGGGTATGTAATTGAAAATGAATGTCTTTTCGGTCTTTATTTTTTTGCCGACAAACATACTCATATACGATTCTTCCAATTTGTTGAGTTGCTCCACCATATAACGGAGCGCGTCGCCGGTAGGTGCGCTGTTGCCGTCGCCCTCGCCTTTGAGGAGTGCGTTGCGGTCGTCGCGGAGGATGAAGATTTCGTTGGCGAGTTCCTGCGCCTGTTCCTCTGTGGATTTGCGTATCAGGTTTTTCTTGGCGGACGGCACGGTGGTGAATATCGAGTCGGCGTCCACAACGTGCAGCACGGTGTCAAAAACAGTTTCGTACCTGTTGACGTTGATGTCCTGGAATTTGCGGCGGCTGCTCAGGTCGTCGCTGCTGAGGTTGTTGTGCGTGTCGTCGTCGCGGTAGTTGCGCTCCTGGAAGTCGGGCTTGGTATTGACGCTCTCCAAAAATCCTTCGGGGCTAAAATTCATTGCGCAAGGGTAATTGGTCTCCACCACGAACGTGCGCGACGAATCCTGCACGGGATACGACGAAATTTCGATGTTGCCAAGTTTCCAAACGCTTGAATTGCTGGTGATTATGTCGTCGGTGCCGATGTATTTGGAGGCGTATTGGTAATAAGGTCCGCGGACGCTCACTTCGTTGACGGCTGTTACCTTTACGGTGATTGCTGTCTTGGGCAGCGAATAGATTATCGGATTGTCTTTCACCGAGTTGACGCTGTTGATGTTCTCCACGCGGATGTATTTTTTCTGCGTGCCGCACGATGCGATACCGAGGGTCGCGAGTGCCGTGAGCAGTAGTATTGAGTTTTTCATTTATATGGTCTGTGTTTATTTATGGTGCAAATATAATTATAAATCTGTTTGGTTCAAAAAAATAATGCTACTTTTCCATAAATTCTTCTTCCAACAATTTTTTTACCGTTGCAATAAAAGCCTGTTTCTTTAACTTCCATAGACTACTTTTTTGTCTTCTTGAACATTCTTATAATAGTCTGTAATCCTACGTTTTTCCCAATCCGCATAGGTGTAAAGAATAGGACTCACATCTGCATCGTGCAGACTTCCGTACATTATGAACGAAAATGCATACTTGTCGAAGTCATCGTCGCTAATCTTGTCCCTGTCGAGAAGCACAAGGAGATCCCAATCGGAATTTGGTCCGTTGTCGCCACGCGCACGAGAGCCGTAGAGCCAAACTTTGCTGCCCGGCTCCATCGTCTTGCTTGCAAATTCGCGAAGCATTTCTATTGTAAGTTTGTCTTTCATATTGGCTCTGTTTTTATTATCGGCAAATATAATAAAAAATTACTGCCTTTGGAAAAATTCTTCGGGATTATTGTGGAAATCGACAGGATCGGGGAGGTATTTGCCTTCTTCTGACTGTTTTTCAAGCTGTTTGGATTCCTTTATGTCTTCCTCCGCCGCGTTTTCAAGTTCGCCGTTTACATACTTTTCCACCTTGAATTTCTTGGTCTTGGGGTCAAATTCCCGCCATTCGCCGTGCTTGACATCGTTTTTGTAATTGCCGGTAAGTTCTATCTCGCCCTTGGCGTTGTACTTGGTGTAACGGCCTTCAAGTTTGCCATTTACGTAATTGGCCTCAAACAAAATTGTGCCGATGTCGTGGTAACGCTTCCAGACGCCATTCTTCACGCCGTCCTTCCAGTTGATTTCCTCGGCGGGGATGCCGTAGGGGAAATAAGTGGTTTCCAAGCCGTTTTTCTTGCCACGGACATAATTTTCCTCCGCCACGAGTATCGAATCGCTTTCGAGGTACTGCCAGAGGCTGTCTTTTTGACGTTGATAATAATAACCCATCGCCACGCGGTCGCCGTTTTCGTCGTAGAGGATGGCGGAGGCGCGGTCGTCGTCTATCATATAAAGGTGTGCGCTCACGCCGCCGCGCTCGTAAAATTTGTAAAAGTCGCCGCGAGGTTTTCCCGCCTCGTAATTGATTTGCGATTTGCGGTTGCCGTTGGGGTAGAGTTCAATCCAAACGCCTATCTTCTTGCCAGTTACGTCGGTTTGGTTGGTGGGACCTTCGTATGCGGCGAGGGTCTTGCCGTAGGTGACTGGCGCGGCAAAAAGTTCGGGCATAAAGATGTGCTTGTAGGTCTCGGTGGTGTCGTTGAAAATCTTCGCCAACATCATCGCGTGCTGCCCCGCCTTCTTGTTGTCGTTGGCGGCGTAAAACTTGTCCTGAAATTCGGTGATTGTAGCCTTCAATTCATCGACCTCGGCCTTGTATTTGAGGCGGACAGTCTTGTCCTTGTCCTTGTTGAAGGCGTTGTAGAGCGTATTTTCGGCGGAAGTGAGGTTGTATTCCTTCTGCGGCGCCTGCCTGAAAATCTTGTGGTAGGTGAACGCCAATATGAACACGCCGTCGGGCTTCGACGGATTGGCGGCGTTGTATTTTTTGACCGCCTCCATACATTCCGTATAATTCTCAGAATCATAGAGTTGCATCACTTTGTCGAACTTCTTGTCCTGAGCCTGCGCCGTCATAGCGAGCGCAATTATTGCTGTTATGATTAGGATTTTTTTCATTTTGTAATTGTGATTTTTGACGACGCAACCACGCCGCCTGTCTGTACTCTGATAACGTAAATTCCGTCTGACAAATTGTATGTCTGACATATAAAGGTGTCGGTTTTTGGATTGTAACTGCAAATCCTCCGCCCAAGCACATCGACAATCTCCACGCGGTCGATTATCTGCGCTGATTTTATTTCTATAATACCTTGACGCACTGTTATTTGCGGTTTGTCGGGCGATTGTTTTTCAGCCACAATTGCTACGTATTCCGACTTGCCCTCCGCCAATGTAAATAATACGGTGGAGAGATAGTCTTTTCTTGTGCTAATTTTCTGGCATAGAGTCATATAGCCATCGGCGACAGCGCAGACGTTGTAAGTCTTGTCAGCCAATGTCGGGCGCACGTATTGACCCTCCGCATCGCAGAATATCGACGAATAATTGTAATCGTGTCCGTCCAAATAAATCTGCGCCTTTATCGGGTTGCCGTTGAAGTCAACTACCTGACCTCTAATGCCTTGCAACGCGCTGAGGACGTACATTAAAAGTCCGTCTCGGTTGCGCTGCCAATATTTGTCCAAAAGGTCGCAGCGCAGGGTTTTCAATGTTGAAAGTTCGATTGTTATCTCCCTGCAACGTTCCGAATACAGCATCCAATCCTGACGGCCGCCCGTCACCTTGTACCATTCGCTGCCAAAAACGTAGCCTTCTTCGTTGACGGTCTTCATACCGTTGGGCGCAAAAGTACGTAAAGTATCAATGTATTTTTGACAAATATCCTTGAACCATTCCTTGTCGGCGAGCAACATTTCCGATTCATAAAAACTGTCCCACGGATAGTTTAAAACCTCGTCGCCGCCGTGCATATTCGCAGACAGCGTGAAATGCCGACTTTTGGCAAAATTCATCATAGCAATGGTCTCAGGTTCAAGGTTTTGTGTCTTTTTTGACAATTCGTTTGCCTCGGGATAATTTCGGTTCAAATCCACATTGTTGGCGTTGTAACGGCGCGACTCGGCGACAGTGCCATTGCCGCCATAATATGTGCCGTCAGGATTTGCCAACGGATTGATATACAGCACGATATTGTTGACAATTCGTGTTGCCTCGGGATGCGTGCCGTAATTATTGAGCAAAAAGTCTATCAGCCTGAGCATCAGCACATAACCGCAAGTTTCGTCGCCGTGCATCGTTGACGTCAGGAAGACCCTCGGACGCTCCAACGTGTCGCCCTCGGCGGCTATGCGTATTGCGAGCAATTGCCGCCCTTCCGCACTCGCCCCAATATCAACGAGTTGCGCGAGGTCGGGATATTGCGCCGCAAAATTCTCCATCATCGCCACGTAGGTTTCGTATGTCGGATAATGCGCCCAATCCTGCATTTCCTCGATGCTTTGCGCCATATCAATGTAATCCGCGCTCTTTGATAACGTCTTGACACTCCGCACGTTATAGGCGTATTGTGGCAAAATCGTCCGCAAATCCATCAGTTCGCTTTCGTTGGCGTATGCGGTGATTATGCCGTCGTGGATGCCGTCGATGCTCACGGCGCGTGACAGCCGCGCAATGTCGCCCGCCCTCGCCGTCGGAATCTCTATAACATAGTCCTGTGCGGCGGCGATGGCGGCGGCAAATATTGTTGTTAATATCAAAAGTATTTTTTTCATCGTAGCCCAAAATTGCAAAATATTTCCGAAACAACCTAATTATTGAAAAATTTTTTTTACTTTTAAGGCGTTTTATAGTCAAACAATAAACATTAAAATCGCTATGAAAAGGGTATTTACATATTTGATGATTATTTCGGTGATGATGTTGACGGCTTGCACGCAGCGTGCGGGCTCGGGCAACGTGCTTACCGAAATGCGCAACGTGGGGCAATTCAATTCGATAATTGCGTCAGGTGATATGTCGCTAACTATCACTCGCTCAAATAAATGCGAGGTCAAAGTAACCGCCGACGACAATATCATCGGTCGTGTGGATGTGCAGACACAAAGCGGAATCCTCTATATAGAGTGCCGCCGTCAGCCCGAAGAAAGTAATGTATCATTGACAATTTCGATGCCCGACATCCAAAACATCGAGACTCAGGGCAGTGTGTCGATGAACGTGGCGGAAGGTTTTGAAATTCACGATTTGGAGATGCGCACGGCGGGCAGCGGAAATATTGATTTTCACGGTGTTAAGTCCGATGGCATCATCAAAATCCTCAACCGTGGCAGCGGCAACATCAGCCTTGCGGGCAGCGTGAAGACATTTTCGTGCGTCACACGCGATGCGGGCAACGTCTTTGCCGATATGCTCGAAGCGGAGTCCGTGGTCGCCAAAGTGAGCGGCTCGGGCAGCATTTTCGTCAAGACATTTGGCAATATGAACGTGATTGTTGCGGGCACGGGCAGCGTCGTTTACAGCGGCAAGCCGTCAATGATAAGCAAGTACATTACGGGTTCAGGCAGCGTGAAACAGCGGATGTAATTTTTTAACCACGGAAAACACGGAATGACACGGAATTTTTTTTCTGTGTTTTCCGTGGTTAAAATCTATTCCAATGCCCTGATAATCAATTTCCCAATCTCAAAATAATCCTCGATAGAGTAGGGGATTCCGTGTGCATTGAGGTTCCAATCGGTTTCAATTGTTGTGGAAAATTGCAGCGAATTTCCGAAATTGATTTCGTTCCACCAATCGGCGGTCATTCCGTCGTAATTGTTGAAAGTGTCCTTGACGGATTTTGGTGTGAAGCCCGACTGCCGCGCAAAACGATGCCAAAAGTTCACTAAGTTGCTGTGTTTCTTGCCATTAATGTATAAATCATAATACGAAAAACTATTGCCCTCAAAACCGCCCGGAAACATTCCGTGGACATCCCAAAACATTGAGTATGAGTAATTTTGCGCACTTTCGCGGATTGCCTGTTCGATTCGGCGGATTGCGGGGTGATACGGTGTGCCGTCCCAATCGCGGTTGAAATCCACCGGCAACTGCATCCGCCCGCTCTGTCCGTTATAGACGCTTTCTACATCCACCATCGGCACGATTTTGAAGATGTATTTTTTCAATAATTTTTGATTGCAACCATCTGACAGCAAGTATCTTATCATCCCTTCCATCACAAAATTGCAGACACTCTCGAAGGCGTGTTGACGGCATAGAATCCAAACGAGTTTTTTGCGCTTGTATTTTGGCTTTTTTGTTATTGTCAATTGATTGACATTGAGACCATTAGCGGTGGTAAAAAGTGTGTCGATGGTGAGGATTTTTGAATTTTTGTGTTCGTCCAAAAAGTTTTGCAGCCGCGAATATGTGTATGGAAATCCTGTTGCGATGTAGGTGGTGTCGCCTTCGGGTGTCAGTCTCAAAACAAACCCTCCAAAGATGCCTGTCTGCCTGACGTGCTGAAAATCAATGTTATCGTTGCTGACTACGGGATAAAAAGGCGAATGGACTGTTTTTGCAAATAATGTCTTGAATGTCAGCACGGTGTCGCGTCGGTAGCCCGTCACGCCAAAATTGAACCACACGCCGCAGGTATTGACGCTGTCCACGTATGGCGCAAATTTCACGGTGTTGCTCGCCGCGTCGTAGGTGCACAGGCTCACGTTTTGGTTTTCGAGATTGTCAATCACTGAAAATTCCTGCGCCGCCGTTGGCGTCGCCGTTGCCGTCAACAAAAATAAACAGAATAACAAAAACATTTTTTGGGTCGCCGCCTACGGCGGCTCTTTTCTTTAAACAAAAATTAAACGAATTATAACGAATTAAAGCGAATTAGACTTGTAATTCGTTTAAAATTCGTTATAATTCGTTATAATTCGCGTTGAAAAAATCAATTAGCGTTTCACCAAGTCGAGGGTGTCTTGTGCGATGACGAGTTCCTCGTTTGTGGGAACGACGATGACTTTCACCTTGGAGGTCGGCTTGCTGATGACCATCTCCTTGTCGCGGAGGCCGGTGTTGATGGTGTCGTCAAATTCTACGCCAAGCCATTCGAGGTTCATCGCAACGCCGCGACGTGTGGTGTCGCCCTTCTCACCGATGCCGCCGCAGAATACGATGGCGTCGCAACCGTTCATTGCAGCCATATATGCGCCGATGTACTTCTTGATGCTGTAATCCTGCATCTTGCAAGCGAGGGCGGCGCGGTATTCCTTG
>JAEEGK010019509.1_pt1 | contig 14531 bp, 13 predicted proteins | sample 8958771 | NCBI WGS metagenome assembly JAEEGK01 (sample SAMN16246547, study PRJNA631951) | gut metagenome | biome: gut microbiome; feature: rumen; material: SC-attached | host: Bos | place: Iran: Karaj | collected 2018-10
CGTTCCGAAATTCGGATTTAAGAATCAAGCGGCGTGAACTGTATTTGGCGAACGAGGTTAGCGATTTTCTGTATGGCTTTTCGGATATGTCGAGGATTATGGATTTAAAGACGGCGCCAAAGCCTTGCGTTGATTATGCTCAGATTTCCAAGACGAATCCGCAGGCATCCTTTGTTTTTCAAATGCTGAAAACTCACCAGAAGGGCTCTCCTCTTAATATTCTTTTTTACGGTCGTGAAGGGACGGGAAAAACGGAACTTGCGAAAGCGCTTGCTCAGGAATTGAACGTGCCCTTGCTTGCAGTCGGCATGGGCGACGAATCTATGGATAAGGAATCCCTTTTGCAGACTCGTTTGCGCTCCATGTTGCTTGCCGATTGGGAATGTGAGCGGAGTGGAGGCGTGATTTTGATGGACGAGGCTGATTTGGTGTTGAATCGCGCGGAAAAAGGTTTGCTGAATATCATTTTTGAAAATCTGAAAACGCCCGTCATTTGGATAACGAATAATATTGATTCTATTGAAAACAGTACTCGTCGCCGGTTTGACTATTCGCTGGAATTTTTTACGTTCAATAATAAGGAGCGTGTTGCGATTTGGCAGTCTGTTCTTAAAGCGCAGCAGGCGGAATCGATTTTGCGCGACGATGAAATAGAGAGTGTTGCCAAGGAAATTCCTGTGATGGCGGGCAGCATTACTTTGGCGGTTCGTCAAGCGCAGCGGATGCAGACGGCGGATTTTTCCCCGTTGAATGTGGTTCGTGAGATTGCTTCGTCTCATGCCAAACTTTTGGGTATATCGATGGGCTCACAGGAGGCGAAAGAAAGCGAATACAATGTGGACTGTGTTCGGATTTCATGCGGTGATGTTAAGAATACTGATTATGTTGTTCCTATGCTCAAAAATTTTGACGTGCAATGGCGCGCTTCGAAATTGAATGGTTGCAAAGAAAACTTGAATATCTTTTTGTATGGTCCTCCAGGAACAGGGAAGTCGGCTTATGCAAGGCATATTGCTCGAGATATTCTTGGTCGTGATTTACTCGTGAAGCGTGCAAGCGATATTCTTGGCGGAATTGTGGGCGTTACGGAACGCAACATTCGTGAAATGTTTAGGGAGGCCGAGCAGGGCGATGCCATTCTTTTCATTGACGAGGCTGATAGCTTTTTTGAAAATCGTAGCAATGCGAAAAATCACTGGGAAGTAACTTTGGTAAATGAGTTTATTTGTCAGATGGATGCGTTCAATGGAATGCTTGTTGCGGCGACGAATTACGAGAATGTTCTGGATTGGGCTATCCGTCGGCGTTTTCAGCTGAAGTTAGCATTTGATTATATGGACTCTAAGCAAGTTTCGAAAACGTGGGCTACGTTCTTTGAGGATAAATGCCCAAGGGAAGTTCTTGCTTATGATAATATTTCTATTAGCGATTTCCAGAATGTTCGCCGTAAATTGGCGTATGTTCCTGTCGAGTTGAGAACGCGAGAGCTGATTTTGCAGAACATGCTCGAAGAACTCGCGAATAAAGATGAACATCAGGGTCGAAAGCTGGGGTTGTAGGGGTGTTGTTGTGCATGCAAAAAAGGGTAGTCTTTAGACTACCTTTTTGCATAATTTTTGACGGCGAAATGTTAATGTTCAAGGCTTGCCTTGATAGCGAGAACTTCGGTTTCGGTCAGCTTGGAAATGCGCACGACTTTCTCGACAGAATCGCCTTCTGCGAGCATGGCTGTTGCAATTTCACGACGCTCTTCGGTACGGCCTTCGGCACGGCCTTCGGCACGACCTTCCGTACGTCCTTCTTCAAGGCCTTCGGCACGGGCGTGCTTTTTCTCGACGTAAAGTTCGTATTCGCGGTCGCTCATCTTCATTGCCTCGCTTACAAGAAAGTCTTTTGTAAAGTTACATAATTTTGCTTTTTCTTGCAATAGGGCGAATTGAGACCCTTCCGACACGGGTACAGGCATTTCTTTGTTTAGTCCGTCAAATACGCGTAGCCATTGGGCTAGCATGCGGCATTAATATCGCTTCGCTAAAGCCCTTTCAAATACTCTTCTACATTCAAATAATTAATATCGCCAAAGCGGTCTTTTGCCCCGCGATAGATAACGTTCTTGCTTAGGATTTTTCCGTAGCGGAATTCCGTCTTGGCGCATTTCTTAGGGTCGAGTAGATGGCGACATTGCTCCTCGGCTATCTTGTTGCTGTGCTTGATTTCGTAGATTTCGGAACAGGCGTTTTGCGGGTCGAATACCACCATGTCGAATTCGCCGACGGCAAACTGTAATTGGAAAACTTGCTTTGTGGGTTTTGCAATTTTGGTTTCCAGGAGTACGATTTCTTCCATCATGCGTCCACGGATTTCATCGAGAATTCGTTTCTCGATTGCCATACGCTCAGTAATCGGAACTTGTTTGAACGTCTCGTCTAGCAAAAGGCTCTTGATGAGTGCTGATGCTTGGGCGTAACGGAGTCCTGGTTGCGAAAGAACTGTACGTGTACGGTGCTCGTTCAGGTTGGACATGTTGACAATATCGATGTCGCAAGTCAAATCGAGTAAGTCGAGATATTCCTTGATTTCTATGCGGTGTGGCTCGCTGATTTCTACAGATTGTTCTGCTTTGTCCTTGATGAGCAAAAGATGTTTTAGTTGTTTTGTAAAAGCATTGATATCGATGCGGTCGAGAATGTCGGTGGGCTTGTTTCTGTCGCGACGCAAATTCGATGCTGAAATTCTCAAATCGCTTGACTTGAATTTTTTAGTCAGTACGTCTATGGTGAATTTGTGGTTTACATCTTCCACGATGCGGTTGATGGCGCTCGTCAATTCGCCTGCGTTGTAGAGATCTTGCAATGCACGGAAATGTCCTTCGTGCTGGTAGCATTTGAGGGAATGTTGAATATTGCGTGCTATGGCGGAGTCTACATAATCGTTTGCGCTTTTGGGTGTGGCGAAAGTAAACTTGTCTGTGTTGTAGTTGCTCCCGCCCATGCTCATTGTTCCGCCGAATTCGATAAATTTATCGATGCCTGCAATTCCAAGAACGTTTTCAAATTCGCGATAGGGGATGAATGTCGTGTGCAATAAAATGCAACGGTCATAAAGTTGCTCGTCTTCGGAAAAAACGAATCCCAAGGAATCTGTTCCCGATAGGACCACTTTCATGCCGCCGGCGGCGAAAATATCGGAGAATAATGCGGCACCTTCGATGAAATCGTTTAGCAATGTCACTTCGTCAATGAATACGTAACGAAAACCAAGCAATTCTAATTGTTTCAGGTCGTGGTTGACGTCGGCGAGTGAATGCCTAGAACTCAGCTGGATGAATGCCGTTTTCTGCTGCATGTCGGTAGGCATTTCTCCAATGAGTTGGCGGACGAGCGTGGTTTTGCCTGTGCGGCGCAGTCCGTAAAGGATGAGGACTCGGTCGTTGTTTTCTCCGTAAATGTAATCGTGGAGCGTGTTGAAGCATTCACGCTTTTTCCATTTCATGACGGGTTCAAAAAAACGAGTGAGCTGTACTCCAATTTTTATGTCGGTCTTGAATTCGGGTTTGGCGGAATATGGGGCGATGTTTTCAGCGACCATCAGTTGCTGAATGTTTTTTGACGAGTTCTTTTTCGCTTTTTCTGTTGCAATTTTTGCAGCGAGTTCCGCAAATTCATCATCCTTGACACGGCGACTGTGCTGCTTGCCGTTTTCGGTCCATTGATAGTAAGCGTAACGCTTGCCGTTGATGGTCTTAAATGTAATTCCGCCGATGCTCATGCTCTCTCCTTTTAGCTTTAATTTAACTTATTAAGTTAAAAAAGTCAAGAACTATAATAAAAAGGTAGCCCCTCGGCTACCTTTTCAAATTATTGAGCATTCAACGCGTTTCTCGAAAGAAATTACCCGAACAGCCTTATCACGCGCTTGATGCCTGCGATAAAGCGGTCGATGTCGCGTCCGAGCGTATAAACTCCAAAGCTCAAACGGAGCGTGGCATCAACGCCAAAGCGGTCCATCACGGGTTGCGCACAATGGTGCCCGCTGCGAACGGCGACGTTTTCTTCATCGAGAATCATGGCGGCGTCACCGACGGCGATTCCGTCCAACGTAATGCTGATAAGCGCCCCACGTTCCTTGGGGTTGCCGAGGACTTTCACTTGCGGGATTTCGGCGAGTTGCTTCAAGGCATACTGCGTGATTTGTTCTTCGTGCTCGCGGATGTTTTCGATGCCTTTTTCGTTCAGCCATTCGATGGCTTTTCCGAGGCCGATGACTTCGGCAATGGCGGGCGTGCCTGCTTCAAAGCGTGCAGGGACATCGGCGTAAGTCGTCTTTTCGAACGTGACGTTCTTGATCATTTCGCCACCGCCGTGCCAGGGCGGCATGCTGTCGAGCACTTCGTACTTGCCGTAAAGCACGCCGATGCCTGTCGGGCCGTACATCTTGTGGCCGCTGAACGCGAGAAAATCGCAGTCGAGTTTTTGCACGTCAATCTTGATGTGGCTTGAACTCTGTGCCGCGTCAATCAAAATTTTTGATTGCGGGGCGAGTTTGCGAACAGTGGCGATGATTTCTGCTATGGGGTTCACGGTTCCGACGGAGTTGCTCACGTGGGCGACTGCGACCATCTTGGTGCGCGGCGTGAGGAGTCCGGGGAGTTTGTTCAAGTCCAAATCGCCGCTGTCCAAAACGGGGATGACCTTGATTTTGGCGCCTTTCATTTCGGCAACGAGTTGCCAGCTCACGATGTTAGCGTGGTGTTCGAGGCCGCTAATTAAAATTTCATCGTCCGCTTCAAAAAACTTGCGTCCGTAGCTCCAGGCGACGAGATTGATGCTCTCGGTGGTGCCACGCGTAAAGACGATTTCGTCTTCGGTTTTGGCGTTGATGAACTGCGCAATGCTCTTGCGCGTTTTTTCGAACGCTTCTGTGGTGCGTGCGCTCAGACGGTACACCCCGCGTTTTACGGAGCTGTAGTGCTCACGGTAAAAGTCGTCCATCACGTCGATGACGCAGGCGGGCTTTTGGGTCGTGGCGGTGCTGTCCAAAAAGGCGAGGGGCTTTTGCTCCTTGTCGCCAGCGACCAGCATCGGAAATTCATTGCGTGTGAGTTCTGCATTAAACATGGTGCCAAAGATAGAAAACCTACCTAACTGGTGGCTAGCAATAGTAAAATATTATTAGGGTTCAAGATTTTTTTTGATTATTCATTAGGGATTGGTTATAATTCGTTATATATTAAAACTATTCGTGTCGTCATCCCGACTCAGGATTTGTCATCCTGACCCTGAAGGGGGATATATGAAACTTGGCACTTCAGTGCCTTAGTTGAATTAGGTTCGTAGGAGCAGGATCCAGTAAAGTTTTAAAAGAGGAAAACATGAAAAAGTTTTTTTTGGCGAGTTTGATTTGTTCTGCGATTTTGGCGCAGGGCGGTTTTGCCCAGGAGGCGCTCCGCAAGGCTGTTGATTCCAATAACTGGAAAAAGGTGAAAAAAATGGTCAAGGCGGGAGAAATCGAAGAAATTTATTGCGGCAAGATGTCGGCAAAAAACGCAACGGATATTTATGGCAAGCATTTCAAACAGATGCCGGACGAAGCGTTTGCGGCGTGCCCGTCCCAGTTTGCGTACGGTTTTGGCCCGAAGGTATGCTCGATGGCGAATGCCGCGAATGCCTGCTCGGGTGTCATCAAGTATTTGCTCGCTGATGGCGAAAAGGGGAGTGCTAAGGCTCTCAAGACGCTTGACGAGGTGACGAAGGCTGCGGTCAAGACGAAGGCTTTTGCCAAGCAGTCGCTCGTAAGTGTGGATACGACGGTTTGGAAACCTTGTCCTAAAAAGGGTGCGGCACGAACCAAGTGCATAGCCCAGTGCAAAATTGATGCGAACTCTTTGCTTGCGATTGACCACAATGTCAACTGCAAGTCGAATCCGGAACAAATGGTCGATAAAACGATTAAGGTTTATAAGCCGTCGCCAGTTTTTGCGAGCCTGCGCGAAGGATTTTCCGAAGGTTTCTGGAAAGCGCCTATGTCTGTCGCTGGGACGTACGCCGCCCTTGCTGGCAAGTACGCCAAGGTGCTCTCGATTCCCGATACCGCTGTGACGGGCCTTCATTACGTGAAGACTTGGGCCGCCAAGCATAAGGGTTCTTCGCTCCCGGGCGGTCAGTTGTTCCGCTTCTGCACGGCTTGGAAGGGCAAAGTGGATCCGATTCTCTCTGCCGAGGGATTCAGCACTCGTTGTCCGGTGTTCAAGAATTTTGTTGACAAGCGTGACAAACAAGTTTACAAGGTTAAGGAAATTGGTGGCGTAGATTGGTTCGTCGAAAACTTGAATTTCAACGATCCGGATGGTTCGATGTGTTACGACCGTGACGATGCAAACTGCAAGGCGTTCGGTCGCCTCTACACGCAAGAGGCAGCGAAAAAAGCTTGCCCGGACGGCTACCATCTTGCGACGGATGCGGACTGGAAAAAGCTTGAAGAATACGCCGGTGGTGCCCGTGAGGCCGCTCTCAAGCTCAAGAGCAATGGCAGCGACGATTACGCGTTTACCGCGATGTTCGGCGGCTATGCGAACAAGAGCGGCGTTTGCACAACGATGGGTTCGGGTGCATACTTCTGGACTGCCGATGTCGAAGAGGATTCCCGTGGCAAGGCCCGCACGATGTTCAGTACCGATAAGGATGTCGGCTCCATCTCTGTGGATCCGAGTTTCTATCTTGCGGTTCGTTGTGTAGCCGGAGCTAATTAGTAATGGAAAATCTCAAATCGGGTGCGTTTGCGCCCACCTGCTCGCGTGAAACTTGGGTCAAGCGCCAAGCGCTGATGACCAAGGTCCGTGATTTCTTTGTTCGTCGTAATGCGCTTGAAGTCGAGACGCCTGTGCTTTCTGCTTATGGCGGAACGGATCCGCAGCTCGATTATTTTGAGATTGAAGACCCGAAGCGATTCATGATGACGAGTCCGGAATTCCACATGAAGCGTTTGCTTGCGGCAAAGTTTGGTGACATTTTCCAGATTACAAAATCGTTCCGCAAAGATGAATTCGGTGGCCACCACAATAACGAATTTTCGATGGTGGAATGGTATCGCGTGGGTATGCCTCAGGACAAACTCATGGACGAAGTCGAAGACCTCGTGAGCGAAATCATTGGGACTAAATTAAACGCACGCCGCACCCGTTGGATTGACGCGTTCAAGAACTACGCTGGCGTTAATCCGTTCTGCGAAAAGCTTTCGGATTTTGCGGATGCTTGCCGCGTCCACGAGATTCCCGTGCCCGAAAAGAGCGAGACGCTCACCCGCGAAGACTGGTGGGACTACCTCATGGTGTTCTTGGTGGAACCGGCACTTGCTAGTAACGGCCCCGAGTTCATCTTGGATTACCCGCCATCGCAGGCGGCACTGGCGCAGACTTACGTCGATGCTGACGGCTATACATGGGCCCGCCGTTTCGAGCTTTTCGTGAATCAGGTGGAACTTTGCAATGGCTACACGGAACTTACTGATCCGATAGAACAGCGTCGCCGCTTCAATGCGGACTTGGAAATTCGTCGTGCAATGAACAAGCCCCTACCGCCTATTGACGAACGGTTCCTTGCGGCGCTTGAATCGGGAATGCCAGCTTGTTCCGGTGTGGCACTTGGGCTCGACCGCCTGTTCATGCTCGCTCTTGGGAAAGAAGAAATCAAGGACGTGATACTGTTCCCCAGCCCGATAGCGTGAGTAGTGGTTGGTGGTTAGTGATTAGTGGTTAGGTGAATAATCTGGCTTCGCCGCTATTAGTTACTAGATACTAGTTACTAGTTACTAGTTAATAGTTACTAGTGGATGTAACAAGAACATCTCTAGTAACTAGTAACTCAGGACTCATAACTAGCGAAGCTACCGTCCCAGCAGTCTTTTGAGTTCTTGCCGGACTTTCAGTTCGTTTATCGTCCCTACGTCGATGTGCTGCACCTTGTCGTCTTTATCGACAACGAAACTCACTGGAATCACGCCCGGATTGCCAAGTGCCATGAGCGCATCGTAGTTCCAGTGCATCATTGTCCATGGAATGCCCATGCTCTTCTTGAATTTGCGGGCGACCTTCTTGGAATCGTCCTCGTCGATCATTAAAATCTTGAGACCCTTGGGGCCAAACTCTTTGTGGAATTGCATGAGCGAGGGGAGTTCCGCCCTGCAGGACGGGCACCATGACGCAGTGAGGACGATCAGTGTCGCAGTCCCTTTTTCGCTTGCGTAGTCCGTTTTGCCTCCCATCACATTGTCGGCCTTGAAGTTCACGACCGTCTCCGGGAAGTTCTTGCTATAGCGGGACTGGGCCTCGATTGCGTAAAAAGCGAATCCGAGGCAAACGATAACCCCTACCCATGCGAGAATTTTATAAGTGGATGAACGCATTGTGTAAAGAATTTATGAAATTTTCGAGCTTTTTAAATTATATTCTAAAGCATGGCATATAACATTCAAGATCTTTTAGCAGAAATGGTTAAACGAGGAGCCTCCGACTTGCATATTACGGCAGGTGCTCCCCCCCTTATTCGTCTTTCTGGTAAGTTGACCCCCATTGGGGAGAACAAGCTCAAGCCCGACGAAACCATGCGTATGACCTACAGCTTGATGAATGAAGTTCAGAAAAAGACTTTCGAGCAGCAGAAGGAATGCGACTTTTCGTTCGGTATTGCGAACCTTGCACGTTTCCGTGCGAACGCCTATTTGCAGCGCGGTTGCGTGGCGCTAGCTCTCCGTATCATTCCGCTCGACATCAAGACTTTTAAGGATCTCGGCCTTCCGAAGATTATGGCCGAATTTACGACCCGACCCTCTGGACTAGTCCTTGTGACGGGTGCTACCGGTTCCGGTAAATCGACGACCTTGGCCGCAATGATTGACAAAATCAACAAGGAACGTCACGACCACATCTTGACTGTTGAAGACCCGATCGAATTTTTGCACAAACACCAGGGCTGTATGATTAACCAGCGTGAAGTTGGTAGCGATACGCATAGCTTTGCCCAGGCCCTCAAGATGGCGCTCCGTCAGGACCCTGACGTGGTGCTCATCGGCGAAATGCGTGACCTTGAGACGATTCGTTCTGCACTTACGATTGCAGAAACGGGTCACTTGACATTTGCAACGTTGCATACGAACTCTTGCGTGCAGACGATTAACCGTGTGGTCGATGCGTTCCCGAAGGGCGAACAGCAGACCGTGCGTACGCAGCTTTCGTTCGTACTTCAGGGCGTCATCTGCCAGACCCTCTTGCCGAAGATTGGCGGTGGCCGCGTGATGGCGTACGAAGTGATGAACGTGACTCCGGGTATCCGTGCGCTGATTCGTGACGACAAGGTTCACCAGATTGAATCCATGATTGAAATTGGCCAGAAGTTCGGCATGAATACGATGAACATGTGTTTGTGCGAACTAGTCAAGAACCATAAGGTTGACCGTTTCGACGCTCTTGCCCGTTCGTCCAGTCCGGACCAGTTGGAACAGTTGTTCGTAAAGGAAGGGGTATAACCGATGCCAGAATTCTTGTACAAAGCCCAAAACTCGCAGGGCAACAACTTCGAAGGTACGCTTGAAGCAAAGGACAAGGCAGAAGCCGAAGCCCTCTTGCTCCGTCGTCGTCTCGTTATTACGAGCCTCAAAAAGAAACCGACCGAAATCAAACTCAAAATTGGTTCCGGTATCAAGACCGAAGACATTACCCGCTTTACACGTATGTTCTCGTCTATGTGCTCGGCAGGTCTTCCGATGTTGCAGTGCTTGAACATTCTCGAAGCGCAGTGCGAAAATCCGGAACTGAAGAACGTTGTGCATAAGCTGACTCAGTCGATTAATGGAGGTTCTTCTTTGGCCGATGCGCTTTCGCAGCATCCGAAAGTTTTTGATTCCTTGTACTGCAACATGGTGGCGGCTGGTGAAGCGGGCGGTATTCTTGAAGGAATTTTGGCACGTTTGGCCGAAACACTCGAAAACAACCAGCGCCTCAAACGTAAAGTGAAAAAGGCGTTGACTTACCCGGTCATGGTTATCATCGTCGGTATTTTCGTGGTGATTGCCCTTATGACGTTCGTGGTGCCGACATTCGCTGAACAGTTCGCTGCCCTTGATGCAGAGCTCCCTGCACCGACGCAAGTGGTGATGAACATGTCTGACTTTATACGTAATAATGGTGCGTTCCTGTTTATTGGTTTGATTGTCATTATATTTGCGTATAAGATGATTATGCGAATACCTGCGGCGCAATTTGCGATGGATAAGTTTACGTTAAAAATTCCGAAGCTAGGCGATTTGCAGATTAAGTCCGCAACGGCGGGTTTTTCGAGAACGCTTGGAACGCTTTTGAATGCGGGTGTGTCAGTGATGGACGCCTTGAAGGTCGTCGCGTCAACAGCTGGTAATAAAGTTGTTGAAAAGGCAATTTACAAGATATCGATTGGTATTGCAGGTGGTAAGTCTATTGCCGAGCCGATGGAAGAAGTAGGTATTTTCCCGCCCATGGTGATTCAGATGACCGGCGTCGGTGAAAAGACCGGTAACTTGGGCGGCATGCTTTTGAAACTCGCCGACTTCTACGACGAAGAAGTCGATGCCGCAGTTGATGCCGTCGTGAGTATGATCGAACCGATTATCATTGTGTTCTTGGGCGGCGCTGTCGGTGGCCTCTTGATTGCAATGTATATGCCGATGTTCTCGATGGGCGACGCCATCAAGGGCTAATAAACGGCGTAATACTTCGTTGCTCACCCGCTCGCCGTAGGTTTACTACGGCTTCGGGGTTCGGCGCCTCGTTACTGAGACTCCGCGCTTTAGCGCGGGAAATGGACGTAGTCCGTTGTTCGTCGAAGGATGTCGCAAACATATCTTGTCGGAAACTTGTTTCCGTGTCAAGATGTAGCTTGTGACCTTACTTGTTTCTTATCCCTTGCTGGAATGTGTGGGTACGCTACGCGAAGCTGATTCCTGCTCTCGCTCGGTTTTGACGTCTTTGGCGTTCGCGGCTGCGGTTCGGTCATGCCAGTCTGCAAGCAGCCTGTCGCGACACTCACCTTGCATGCTTTTGAGCGAAATTTTGATAAAACGGGTTCTAATTAACGAAATCTTTTTTACAGCTGTTGTTTGTGAAAAACCAATATGTAATATCAATCAAATTCTCATTTACTTCTACAAGATAAAATAAGTCTAGAATCCTTCGGATTCTAAATAGCAATACATCGTCGGCTACATGTGGTCTTGGATATACAAGACTGTTTCCTTCAAATTTTCCATCCCAAACATTACGGTCGTCTAGAGCTAAAGAAGAACTGTCTGAAATGCAGTGAATTCGGAAACCATCGTATAAGAAGTAATCTGTTGCGTTTCCTTCTCCTCCTTTTAAAACAAATAGATCTAGGGAATCTACGAAAGGACTATACGATAAAACACCAGCATCAATAGCACATTTTTCTAGGTTTAGACAAATAGAGAAATCCTTTATTTTAAATGTAAAACAAAGAAGGGCGATAATTGGAATTAATAGAATCAAAAAGATTTTTTTTAAAAGCTTTTTAATGTTTTTCATGTGCTGCATGTGACCTTGCTTGTTTGAAATGAACGTCATTCCGACCTTCGAGCCGGAATCTCCATCTCGTATAACAATCCCTTCCGACTTCCTACAGTCTACTGTCTACTGCTTTGCCAGCCTGTGTATTTTGCGGTTTCGAGGATTTCGTTGGCGTTCTTGACGCGGTCAGCGGTGGGCGTTTGCGTGTCCTTGAGGGCGTAATCGATGCCGAGTTCTTGGTACTTGCTGAGAGCAAATGCGTGGTAGGGGAGAACTTCGACGCGTTTGACGTTGCCTAGTGTGCGGATGAAGTCTCGCGTGCGTGTGAGCGCTTCGTCGTTGTCGCTCTCGCCTGGCACGAGCACGTGGCGGATCCAGATGGGCTTTTGGATGCTGTCGAGGTAGCGGAAAAAGTCAATGATGTTCTTGTTGCTGTGGCCGGTGAGTTCCTTGTGTGCGTCACGGTCGATGTGCTTGATATCGACAAGCAAAAGGTCGGTTGCTTTCATCAGGCGCTCGATTTTCGCGAAAGTTTCGCCGGTACGTCGGAACGTAACTCCGCTTGTATCAACGCAGGTGTGGACTCCAGCCGCTTTTGCTGCTTCGAAAAATTCAATCATGAAGTCGATTTGCGCTAGGGGCTCGCCGCCGCTGACGGTGATGCCGCCGTCAGCTCCCCAGTAGGGTTTGTAGCGGATGGCTTTTTTCAGCAAGTCTTCTGCGGAAATTTCAAAAGAACCGTTCGGGGTGCCGTTTGCGCTCTTGTCGCCAAAATCCCAAGTTTCTGGGTTGTGGCAGAACTTGCAGCGCATGGGGCAACCCTGCGTAAAAACGACAAAGCGGATTCCCGGTCCATCGACCGAGCCGAACGTTTCAAGCTTGTTGATTCTTCCGAGAGTCATGATGTAAAAATAAAAAATGAACCGCATTTTTCGGAGGTCCCGCCATTTGAAGTTGCCTATTTTATTCATAAAAGCTTGATATTGTCACAATATGACACTAGTATTGTATATATTGATGGACGGGTAAATATATAGACGAGTTGAGGTAATTGTATGAAACTTGATGAAATGCCTGAGAACGTGCGGAAATTTGTGGATTTTTGTCTAGACGATTTAAATTCTCCTTGCACGTTACATATTGATAGTGAAGGAATCCGATGGGAACGTTTTGTTGAGGATTTGAAAGATTGGATGGAGGACTTGGACCGAAAAATGCTCTTTGACGTTGAAAAAGTGGATGCCGAAGAACTGAATTTCGGTTTTACTTTTAGGGCGGTGAGTCACGACGGTACTGTGTGGGAGAGTGATCCGTGTGATTGTCACAAGTTCGCGCATGGTGAAAAAGTGGGACGATTTTTGGATGCTTCAGGGCGTCTTGTAGTAGCATTGCGTAAATAAAATGTTCTATATAATACGAACCACGCAAAAAACAGTGTTAACGGCGTGAAAAAGAATGAAAATTTGTATAAAATAATGGAATTTTGGAGTAATCTGTTCCTATATTTAAAGGAGTGATGAGGAGGAAGTCTTTATGAAAAAATCATTATTTGTCTCGATTGTGACCGTTGTTGCATTTGCAATGCTTACCGCTTGTTCTGATGATTCTGGTGTTGATAATGGCGCTGGCGGTTCTGCAAGCCTAAACACGGAATTACAAAAATCCTCTGATTATGAGGTGGGGGTGGGTTCTTGTGGCGGCGGACATTTGGCAAAAAGAGCTGAATGGGGTGATGAATCCGTTGATTTCGTGATGAACGAAGACGGTTCAGCGACCTTTACGATTAATACAACTTCGATTTGTGGAGAATTTGGGCATGTAACAGATGTCAAGCTGGAACGCAAGGAAGATACATTGTTTGTTCATGACTTTTTCGAATATTATCCAGAAGATCCGCAAGTGCCTGAGCATAATTGCCTTTGTTTTGCCGATTATAGGATAAAAGTTCCTGTAGAGTATATTGGTGTGAAATATCTAAATTTCAAGGGTGTTTACGATATTGTTTATAAAGAACAGGAATAAGGAAAATTTCTATCTTTGGCGCCGTGCCAAGAATCATAAAGCTTACCGATAGAATCCAGTATTTGCAAGTGTCATACGACCCGCTGAGTGCGGATGTCGTTGCTGTTCGTGGCGATAGCGCCTGGTGGATTTTTGACGTGGGCGCCTGTGACGAGGCGGTGAATTTTATAAATGCGTTGCCGCGCAATCCCGTGGGCTCGGAGCCTCTCGAAAAAGATTCTCGCGGCTCTCTTGAAAACAGCGAAAGCGCTGCACCAGTTGCAATTTCGCTCAAAAAGAACATCGTCATTTCGCATTTCCATCGCGATCATCTGCTGAATCTTGTGCGCTTTGTGCATGGCGAAGTTTCGCTCGATTTCGATGCTGTTTATCTTGGTTCCTATGCGTCGAAAGTTGTGGGGGAGGTCGCGGGTTGCGAAAAGATTGCTGTGACGTCGCCGATTTCGTTTGACGATGGCGTGAAAATCCAGATTTTGCCGATGCCGAACAGCCATGCCAAAGGCTCGCTTGCGTTGATTGTCGATGATTACGTGTTTTTAGGCGATGCGACTTACCCGATGGTGGGGCACGGAACGCCCGACGTGTATAACGTCCAGATTCTTGGCGAGCAGATTGCGCTTTTGAAGTCGCTTGCGGCAACGCGTTTTTGCCTGAGCCATAAACGTGGGCTTGTGCGTGACAAGGATTCCGTCATCCAGTTTTTGGAATCTGTTTACGCCCGCCGCCAAAAGAACGAAAATTACATCGTGGCGTGATTTTTGTGGTCTTACCGACAAAAAAAGGTTCCCTTTCGGGAACCTTTTTAAGCTTTGTGGTTTTTCGCGGAGCGATTAAAGTACGCCGTGTGCCTGGCGGGCAATCACGTCGAGTTGCTGTTCGCGAGTGAGCTTGATGAAACGCACGGCGTAGCCGGAAACGCGGATAGTAAAGTTCTGGTATTCTTCCTTGTCCGGGTGTTCCA
>JAEEGK010019511.1_pt1 | contig 14531 bp, 16 predicted proteins | sample 8958771 | NCBI WGS metagenome assembly JAEEGK01 (sample SAMN16246547, study PRJNA631951) | gut metagenome | biome: gut microbiome; feature: rumen; material: SC-attached | host: Bos | place: Iran: Karaj | collected 2018-10
CTGTAGGAATGGGAAGCGCAGTCCTGTTCGTAATGACTCTTGCAACCATTGTGACATGGCTCGTGCAGACCTACATCCTCAATCCGTTGGGAATTCAGTTTATGCAGACAGTTGCATTCATCCTCATCATCGCTGCCCTCGTACAGATGGTCGAGATTATCCTCAAGAAGATAAGCCCGTCGCTGTATCAGGCACTCGGTATTTTCCTTCCGCTTATCACCACCAACTGTGCAATACTTGGTGTTGCAATATTGGTTGGTAACGGAACATACAACTCGATGGGACTCGATGCAACTTCGCTTTTGCCAGCTATAGTGTTTGCAATAGGTACCGCATTGGGTTTCATGCTTGCACTTGTGATTTTCGCAGGTATCCGCGAACATCTGGCAAAGCTCCCGATTCCGGAAGGCATGAAGGGCGTTCCAGCAGCTCTCGTAGTTGCAGGTATCCTTGCTCTCGCTTTCATGGGATTCTCAGGATTGGTATAAAAATCCAGATTCTCAGATAGAGGACTGCATGGCAATTTTTTGCTGTGCAGTCTTTTTTTGTTCCATTCAGATTTTCAAATCTTTGAATCCATAAATCATAGAATCCTCAAATTTATCTTATCTTTGCACCATGAATTTTACGATTTTACATAAGGACGACAAGACCAATGCCCGCCGTGGCGTAATAACTACCGATCACGGCGAAATACAGACGCCAATATTCATGCCGGTAGGTACATGCGGTACTGTAAAGGGCGTTCATACTTACGAGATTAAGAAAGAAATCAATGCGCAAATAATACTAGGTAACACCTATCATTTGTATTTGCGCCCAGGTATCGAAATCATCAATAAGGCTGGTGGTTTGCACAAGTTCAACGGCTGGGACAGACCGATTCTTACTGACAGTGGAGGATTCCAAGTGTTCTCTATGGCCGATTGTCGTAAACTTACAGCGGATGGTGCAATTTTCAGAAGTCATATTGATGGTTCGAAGCATATTTTTACGCCAGAGCGAGTAGTTGACATTCAGCGTAACATAGGTGCCGACATAATGATGGCTTTCGATGAGTGTACTCCGTATCCATGTGAGTACAAGTATGCTGCCAAGTCGCTGAAACTTACCAATTCATGGCTTTCGCGAGGCTGGAAACATTTCAACGAGACAGAAGGCTTGTATGGTTACAAGCAGGCTTTCTTCCCCATTGTGCAAGGTTCTACATACGAGGATTTGCGCATCGAATCGGCAAAGTATGTCGCCGACATCGGAGCCGAAGGCAATGCAATTGGCGGATTGTCGGTTGGCGAGCCAACCCAGCAGATGTACGATATGATTGAAATCGTAAACGAGCATTTGCCTCAGGATAAGCCCCGATACCTTATGGGCGTGGGAACTCCTGCTAATATACTCGAAGGCATAGCACGTGGAATTGACATGTTCGACTGCGTAATGCCTACCCGTAATGCTCGTAACGGAATGCTTTTTACTATGGAAGGCACGATGAACATGCGCAACGAAAAGTGGAAAGATGATTTTTCTCCACTTGACGAAAACGGAACGACAATTGTCGATTCGTTCTATTCGAAGGCTTATTTGCGTCATCTGGTAATTGCAGGAGAAATGCTTGCTGCGCAAATTGCCAGCATTCACAACCTTGGCTTCTATCTGCATCTAGTGGCTCTTGCTCGTGGGCATATTGCCGATGGTACCTTTGCCGAATGGAAAAAAATGATGGTGGAAAAATTGGGAAGGAGACTGTAGTTGAGACGTTTTGACTGGTATATTCTTCGCAAATTTTTGGGCACGTTTACACTTGCTATTTCTTTGATTGTATGCGTAGCCGTGGTTTTTGATGTGTCTGAGAAGATAGATAACTTTATTGATAAAGGTGCCAGTGTTACCGATATTATTTTCAAGTATTATTTAAATTTTATTCCAAACTTCGCTAATTTGTTTTGTCCTCTTTTTGTTTTCATATCAGTGATATTTTTCACGTCGAAGATGGCAAGCAAATCGGAGTTTGTGGCTGTTTTTGCCAGTGGAGTAAGCAAGATACGACTGTTGTATCCTTATTTTATTGGTTGTGTGATAATAACAGCATTTTCGTTCATACTTGGAAATTTTGTTATTCCCGATTGCAACAAGGAGAAACTTGCATTCGAGGAGAGGTATGTGTCGAAAGGGGGACTACGAATGAGTTCTTTCAACTTTCATAGGCAATTGGAGCCGGGAGTGTATTTCTATGTAGAAAGTTTCAATCGCGAACATGGCGTTGGTCTCAGGTTGTCGTTGGAAAAGTTTGACGGAGTAAACTTGAAGTCGAAGCTTACCGCCGACATGATGCAATGGAATGCTAAAAATCAGACATGGAAAGTAAAAGACTATTGTATAAGAACGTTTGATAATGGAGTAGAAAACATTGAAGTGGGACCAGAAAAGGATACTGCAATACGTATTACTCCAGATGATTTCTTTAAGAAGTTGACTACTGTAGAGGCTCTGAATATGAAAGAATTGAGGGCTTATATTGCCGAGCAGAAACTATCTGGAACTTCGGCCGTAATTTCAAGTGAAATAGAGCTTTATGGGCGTATGGCAACACCATTCTCGACTTTCGTGCTTACTCTTATCGGATTTGCTTTGTCGGTAAGAAAGCGAAGAGGAGGTATGGGTGTAAATATTGGTATTGGAATGCTTTTGAGTTTCTCGTATATCCTGTTTGAGCGGTTTTCGACTACATTTGCCTTGGGCGGGCTTTTAAGTCCTGTTTTAGCGGTGTGGGTTCCAAATATAATTTTCGCAATAATAGCTATTGGTGTATTCCTTATAACGGCAAAAAGATGATAAGGAAATCATTGCTATTGTTTTGTTTGTTTGTCGCATGCCAGTGCGTGTATGCTCAGAGGACTCATAGCCTTGAGCTAAAGTTTTATGGCGGTAGTACGATTCCGCATCGTTCGGGCATGGGATCGTTGTTGCATACTACTGCTGGTGGAGAGTTGAACTATTACTTTTCTACTCGTTCCGATGACTTCTACGATGTGAAATATCGTTACCCACAGCATGGGTTCGGGCTGAATTACAATTATCTCGGAAGTCCTGATGTTCTTGGTTCTGCGATTGCGGCATATTCATTTATGGACATTGACATGTTCTCAAATGAGCATTTCAGGCTGGGCACACGGATAAATGCTGGACTTGCCTATCTTACGCAAAGGTACGACCGCATTGAGAATCCCGAAAATATAGCAGTAAGTACGCCGATATGTTTTTATTTTAGCTTTGGTCTCGATTTTGCGTTCAGGCTTCCTGCAGGATTCGAGTTGAAGCTTATGCCAATGTTTATGCATTATTCAAACGGAGCGGTGCGTAAACCTAATCTCGGACTTAACCAAGCTGTTTTATCGCTTGCGGTGTCGAAAGATATTGCTCAGCGCGAATATACAAAGGAGCGACGCAACTATGTCGAGGGTCTTTCCCCACACGAGGCATGGGCGTTTGGTACATGTGTAAGCTCTGATGAGTATTCGGTAGGATACAATGGCAGGGGAGGTGGATTTATATGCAGTACGGTTGCTGTGGGATATAGCTATCAGTATGGCAAAATCGGTAAGGTCGGTGCATCATTGGATATGTTTTACAACGAAAACCTGAAGTACTATTTTGACGAGCGTAACAATGTCTTGGTGCAGCAATACGAAAAATTCGGCGATGTGGTCAGGCTAGGATTTTGCGTTGGTCATCAATTGGTGTACAGACGGTTCGAGTTGGTTTCGTATGTAGGTATGTATGTTTACAACAAGGTGAAGAAGAACGATTGGGTTTACACTCGCATTGGTGGTCGATATTATGTCACCAATTTTATGTTTGTGAACCTTACCTTGAAGGCGATGGGATTCAAGGCTCATTTCATTGAGTGCGGACTTGGTTTCTCGTGTCGCAAGTGGAAAAAAGATTGATGCATTAAAACATCGAAATCTTGTCAAATAATTCTATCAGTTGTGCGTAGATTTTTGAGTTGGCAAGGAAATCCTGATGCTCTGTTAGACTGAAATTTTGGATGATGCGTTCGGCGATGTAGCATATTCCGCCTACTATCAGCGCACCTTTGATACCTCCGAACACAAAGCCAGCCAGTTTGTTCAGCCAGTTTAGGCTTATTGCATCGGCAAACTTGTTCAGCATTTTCGACATCACAATGACAAGGAGTATAATTCCGAGGAAAATTACAGTAAAACTTATTATTTCAAGGTATTTAGGATCGAACCAGCCTTTTTCGAGTATCCAGTTCGACAACCATCCCGAAAAGTTTATGGCGACAAAAAGTCCTGCCAGTATGGCAACAATCCCTGCGGCTTCCTTTATCAGTCCGCATATCAGACCTTTTATTGCGAAGAACAATATTACTATTATGATTATAATGTCAGCAGCGCACATATTCAATTTTTTTGCTAAAATACATGGAAATGTGAGACCTAAATCGCAATAGTTCGGTTATTTCTCAACAAAGGGTTTTTGATAAAGAGAAAATGTTCCATATCTAAATGATTCATTTTGTAGAGACGCAATGCATTGTGTCCTTAAAATTTTTGAATCTTTTTTACCTTTTGTGAAAATATCCGTAGATAATTCCTGCCTTTGCCGCACCTAATGCTTCCGTCAGTCTTTCCATGCTTGCCTCCTTTATACCGCTGATGGTTTTGAACTCCTTGAGCAGGATGGTTTTTGTCTTTGGACCTATGCCCTTTATGTCATCCAGTTCGCTCTTGAGGAAATTGTCGGATCGTTTCTTGCGGTGGAAGGTTATGCCGAAACGGTGTGCCTCGTCGCGGGCTTGCTGTATTATCTTCAGCGATTCGGAGTTTTTGTCCAGATACAATGGAATGTCATCATCGGGGAAGAAAATTTCCTCGAGTCGTTTTGCAATACCAATTATAGTCACTTTGCCAATTAGGCCTAACTTTTCGAGGCTTCGCACGGCGAACGAAAGTTGCACTTTGCCACCATCTACAACTATCAGTTGTGGCAGAGGTTCGCCTTCTTCGAGCAGACGATGGTATCGGCGGTAGATAATTTCTTCCATTGATGCAAAGTCGTTGGCACCAACTACCGTCTTTATGTTGAAATGACGATAATCCTTTTTCGATGGTTTGGCATTCTTGAATACCACGCACGATGCTACAGGATTGGTGCCCTGTATGTTGGAGTTGTCGAAGCACTCAATATGGACTGGCAATTCATCCATCTTCAAATCCGATTTCAGGGTTTCGAGTTTGCGTTGGGTGTTCTTTTCCGGGTCCTTGCTTTCTACCTGCTTGTGCTTTTCGAGCATGTAGAACTTTGCATTGCGGTTGGCGAGTTCCAGAATTTTGCCCTTGTCGCCTTTCTGCGGATATTCGAACTTTACATTTTCTATTGGAAAGTCAATATTGAACGGCAGTATGATTGTCTTGACGGTGCTTTTTAGTTCTTCGCGTATGTCAACTATGGCGTAAGCAAGGATGTCCTCGTCGGTTTCCTCGATGCGTTTGCGGATTTCCAACGAGTGCGATGCTATTATGGTACCGTTCTGTATTCTTAAGTAGCTTATGTAGCATGAGTTTATGTCCTTCGCAAATCCGTATGCCTCGATGTTGGAGATGTTTGTGTCGACAACAGTTGATTTACTGCGGTAATTTTCCAGTATGTCGAGCTTTTGTTTGAATTTGGATGCCTCTTCGAATTCGAGTTTTGCCGCATGTGCTTGCATTTTTTCCTTTAGGAATCCTTGTACGAGTTGAAGGTCGCCACGCAGAATCTTGCGGATGTCGGCAAACATGGCTGAGTATGCCTCCTTGTCTATTTTTCCGATGCAAGGACCAAGGCAGTTGCCAATGTGGTAGTCGAGACAGATGTCGTATTTGTTGTCCTTGATTCCCTGTTCGGTAATGTTGTGCTTGCAGGAACGGATAGGGTAGAGCTGTTGGATAAGCGTAAGCAATGTCTTTATGGTGTATACCGATGCAAATGGGCCGAAGTATTCACCGGAGTCGGTCTTTTGCCGTGTATATAGGATTCGTGGGAATTCCTCGTTGGTTATGCATACCCAGGGGTAGGTCTTGTCGTCCTTGAGCATGATGTTGTATTTGGGCTGAAGCCTTTTTATCAGCACATTCTCTAGCAGGAGGGCTTCGCTTTCGCTGTCAACTACGGTGTATTCTATATCACGAATCTGGCTTACGAGGATTTGAGTCTTACGGCTCAATTTGTTGGACGACAAGAAATAAGAACTGACTCGGTTTTTCAGATTTTTTGCTTTGCCTACATAGATTATTGTTCCGTCCTTGTCGAAATACCTATATACACCAGGGGCTTTCGGCAAAGCCTTGACAATGTTTGCAACGTGTTCAGATGCATTCATCGCATGTTATTTTACTTGAGGATGCGGGTCGTTGTACAGGATGTTTGTCCAGTCTGCGTATCCTCTTGTCGATTTCCAGTTGTCCAAGTAGATTCCTGTCCAGTCGGCTTCGGAAGGGATAGTTTCGTTACCATCTCCATTTGTGTCACCTTTGTGTTCATCATCTTTGAGCGAGGTGAAGAATACACCGGGACCATCATGGTTAACAAGGCAACCTTCGCCCGACATTACAGTCATCGACGAATGTTCGGCAAACTTGATAACGACATTGTTGCCTAGTGTCAGTTTCGTATTCCTTCCTATTTCGAGGTCGGATGCTGTTACTACGAATGCAACTTCATCTTCAAGCCAGCTTATGTCTCTGTTTACATTGCTTCCTGCGACAAAAATTCCGTTGCAGACATTTGCTGTTCCTTCATTTGAAAAAGAGTTTGAGTTGTCGATGTTCATTTCTGCATTTATGGTTATTGGCACTTTGTTGCCATAGAACTGGCAGTCGGTGACAATAGTATTTTTGCTGGCGTTTGATGCATTAAGTGCACCTACATAAATGTTGTTTAATAGTCCGCCTGAATTGTGTGCAAATACGCAATTTGTGAATGAAGCGGTTGCTTCTGATGACACATCCACTGTAGCTGGATTGGCATTGTCGCGGCCACCATATAGGAACTGGCAGTACGAAAATGTTGAGTTTTGAGATCCGTTCAGGTTTATGCACCCCCAGTCACCAGCAGCGGGAATTGTGTTGTCGCCGTCCTTGTTGATGTCACCTCCATGGCTGTCATCTTTTGTGGATGTAAACACTATCGGATTGGCATTTGTTCCGTTTGCAATTATGTTTCCGTTGCTTTTGATGATAATGTTTCCTCCAGAAATAATTTTTATCGTTACACCTGCTTCAATAGTGAGGTCGGCGTATACATACAGGTTGTCCTTGTCAATAATGTATGTATTGCCTTTTCCCCATGTGGTTGGTGAGTTTATGTCGGAACTGACTGTGATTGTGTCGTATTGGTTTTCGCCTATCGGTTCACAGGATGTTATACCTATTAATAATATAATAAGGGAGCTGATTGATAATCCATGCAGTTTCATTGTCTGAATAATTTGATTATTTGGCAAAGATAATATTATTTGACAAAAGCCAAGTGCTATAGTTTTACAAAAAAAATATCTATTGTTAATAAATAATTTATAGTACTCCTAAATGCCTTTTTGTAATCAGACTTTTATGAGGAAATTAACCTATGTTGATAAATTTTTAGTTGCTCACAAAAATTATTTTAAAAAAAATAAAAAAGTTATATTGTTGGTAAGAAAAAATGTTCTACCTTTGCAGTCCAAATTTTGTAAATGTAAATTAGAGTAAAATTATTAAAAATAAATAGGTTATATGCCAACGATACAGCAATTAGTAAGAAAAGGCAGATATGTTGCAGCCGACAAGAGTAAATCGCCTGCACTTGATTCGTGCCCACAGAGAAGAGGTGTTTGCACGAGAGTGTACACAACAACACCTAAAAAACCTAATTCAGCAATGCGTAAGGTTGCTAGGGTTAGATTAACTAACGGTAAGGAAGTCAACGCTTACATTCCAGGCGAAGGCCACAACTTGCAGGAACACTCGATCGTAATGGTTCGTGGTGGCAGGGTAAAGGATTTGCCAGGTGTAAGATATCACATCGTAAGAGGCGGTTTGGATGCTGCCGGCGTTGATGGACGTACACAGAGACGTTCCAAGTACGGAACCAAGAGACCGAAAGCAAAAGCTGCTGCAAAGAAATAATTAGTAGTATAAAGATAAATAGAGATGAGAAAATCTAAGCCAAGAAAAAGAACGATTCTTCCGGATCCCAAGTATAATGACGTTCGCGTAACTCGTTTTGTAAACGATATGATGTGGGACGGAAAGAAATCCACTTCATTTAAGATTTTTTATGAATGCATGGACCTTATCGGAAAGAAGATGAAGGACAGCGAAGAGACTCCATTGGAAATATGGAAGAAGGCTCTCGACAACATCACTCCATCCGTAGAGGTTAAGAGCCGTAGAATAGGTGGTGCTACATTCCAGGTTCCTACCGAAATACGTGCCGACAGAAAGATTTCTATCAGCCACAAGTGGATGTTGTCATTCGCACGCAAGCGCGCTGGCAAGTCAATGGCCGACAAACTTTCTGCTGAAATTCTTGCAGCTTACAACTGCGAAGGTTCTGCTTTCAAGAAGAAAGAAGATACCCACAGAATGGCTGAGGCTAACAAGGCATTCTCTCACTTCAAATTTTAATTTTACAGACGCACAGAATGAACGCTTCGCTTGTAAATACTAGAAACATCGGCATAATGGCTCACATAGACGCGGGTAAGACCACGACTACTGAGCGCATTCTGTATTATACCGGTGTCAACTACAAGCTTGGCGAAGTCCATGAGGGCACTGCCACTATGGACTGGATGGCACAGGAGCAGGAGCGTGGCATAACCATCACTTCGGCAGCAACGACTGCTTTCTGGAAGGTTGATGACAATGATTACAAAATCAACATCATTGATACTCCAGGGCACGTTGATTTCACAGTCGAGGTCGAAAGGTCGCTGCGCGTGCTCGATGGTGCTGTAGCTGTGTTCTGTGCAGTGGGAGGCGTTGAGCCACAAAGCGAAACTGTCTGGCATCAGGCAAACAAGTACAATGTTCCACGTCTTGCCTTCGTAAACAAGATGGACAGGACTGGCGCAGACTTCATCGGCGTTCTCCAGCAGATAGAAAAGAAACTCGGAGCTAATCCTATTGCTATGCAACTGCCGATTGGCGACGGCGATTCTTTCTCTGGAATCGTTGACCTTCTTGAAAACAAGGCTTACGAATGGGACGAGGAATCTCTGGGCGTTAAGTTCAACGAGATTGTAATCCCAGAGGCTATGAAGTCGGAAGTGGAGGAGTACCGCGAAAAATTACTCGAAACAGTAGTCGAGTTCGACGACGAACTTATGGAAAAGTTCCTCGACGACAGGGACAGCGTTTCGATTGCCGACATCAAGAAGGTGTTGCGCAAGGCTGTCATCGACGAGAAATGTGTTCCAGTATTTTGCGGTTCTGCATTCAAGAACAAAGGTATTCAATTATTGCTCGACGCAATATGCGAATATCTTCCTTCTCCTCTCGATGTCAAGGCTATCAGCGGACATCATCCCAAGACCGAGGACGTAATCACCAGAAGCGCCGACGCAGAAGGACCACTTGCTGCAATGTGCTTCAAGATTATGGCAAACTCGTTCGTCGGAAAACTTTCATACCTTAGAATATATAGCGGTACAATTAAGACTGGCGACATGGTTTACAATGTTCGCACAGGCCGCAAGGAAAGGGTTACAAGGATATTCCAGATGCATTCCAACAAGCAGAATCAGATTGAGACGGTTGAGGCCGGCGACATCTGTGCTGTAGTTGGTCTGAAAGATGTTTTCACTGGCGATACCTTGTGCGACGAAAGGAAACCGATAGTCTTGGAGAAGATGAAATTCCCTGAGCCTGTGATTTCGATAGCCATCGAAGCACAGTCGCAGGCTGACATAGAGAAGCTTAACATAGCACTTGAAAAGTTGTCGGAGGAAGATCCGACTTTTGCCGTTAGAATAGACGAGATGTCGGGACAGATGCTCATCAGCGGTATGGGCGAGCTTCACCTTGAGATTATCATCGACCGTCTCGTTCGCGAGTTCGGTCTGAAGATAATTCAGGGAAAGCAGCAGGTTAACTACAAGGAAGAATTTGTAGGAAACGTGCAGCATAGCTATGTTTTCAAGAAGCAGACTGGTGGAAAGGGGAAATTTGCCGACATTACCGTCAACATCGGACCGGCAGATTCAGACGAGAGCGGATTCGAATTTGTCAACATGCTCAAAGGCGACAAGTTGCCTGCAGAGTATGTCAAGGGCGTAGAAGCCGGATTTAAGGAGGCAATGTCGAATGGTCCGCTGCTCGGTTACCCAGTTCACAACATGAAGGTAGAACTTCTCGATGGTTCGTTCCATCCAGTGGATAGCGACGAACTTTCGTTCAAGATTGCTGCCGGAATATGTTTCAAGGAAGCTTCGAAGATGCTCAAGACCGTATTGCTCGAGCCTATAATGAAAGTTGAAATCCTGACTCCCGACGAGTACCTTGGCGATATCAGTGCAGACCTCAACAGAAGAAGAGCTGTAATCGAAGGTATGGATACCAAAGGAATGCACAGGGTATTGAAGGCTAGGGTTCCGTTGGCAGAGCAGTTCGGATACATAACAGCACTTAGGACTTTGAGTTCGGGAAGAGCAATATTCAGCATGGAGTTCTCCTCGTACGAAAAAGTACCGGCAGATATACAACAGAAATTAATAGACAATAGAAAATTTATTTTTTAATTATAGTAATTAAGTATGAATCAGAAAATTAGAATTAAGCTGAAATCTTACGACCACAACTTGGTTGACAAGTCGGCAGAAAAGATTCTGAAAACGGTAAAAACAACCGGAGCAGTTGTAAGAGGTCCTATTCCTCTGCCAACTCACAAGCGTATTTTTACTGTCAACCGTTCGACATTCGTAAACAAGAAGTCGAGAGAACAGTTCGAACTCAGTTCGTACAAGCGTTTGCTCGATATCTATAGCACGACATCGAAGACGATTGACGCGTTGATGAAATTGGAATTGCCTAGTGGCGTAGATGTGGAAATTAAAGCAAGTTAGTAATTTTAAAAAAGTATTGAAATGCAAGGAATTATTGGTAAAAAAGTAGGTATGACTTCCATCTTCAGTGTTGAGGGAAAGAATGTTCCATGCACTGTTATCGAGGCAGGACCTTGCGTAGTAACCCAGTTGAAGACTGTTGAAAAGGACGGTTACGAAGCAGTTCAGTTGGCATTCGATGAGAAAAAGGAAAAACGTACGACCAAAGCAATGAAGGGTCATTTCGCAAAGGCAGGAACCACACCAAAGAAGCGTTTGGTTGAGTTCAAGGACTTTGGCAAGGAAGTGACTTTGGGTGAAGTTATCGATGTAAATATTTTCATCGAAGGTGAATTTTGTGACGTTAGCGGAACCTCCAAAGGTAAGGGTTTCCAGGGCGTAGTTAAGAGACACGGTTTCGGCGGTGTAAACGACAAGACACACGGTCAGCACAACCGCTTGAGAGCTCCTGGTTCTTTGGGCGCATGTTCTACTCCTTCAAGAGTATTCAAGGGAATGCGCATGGGTGGCCGCATGGGAGGTGACTCCGTAAAGGTTACAAGTTTGAGAGTTTTGAAGGTTATTCCGGAAAGCAATCTTCTGATTGTTAAAGGTTCTGTTCCGGGTGCCAAAGGTTCATATTTAATAATTGAAAGATAATGGAAGTAGCAGTATATAACAAATCTGGAGAAAACACCGGACGCAAAGTAGAATTGAAGGATTCCATATTTGCTATCGAACCCAACGATCACGTCATCTACCTCGACTGCAAGCAGTACATGGCAAACAATCGTCAGGGTACCCACTCGTCGTTGCACAGGGGTATTGTTTCCGGTAGTACAAAGAAGTTGAAAAAGCAGAAGGGAACAGGTACAGCACGTTTTGGTAGCATCAAGAACCCGCTCTTCAGAGGTGGAGGTAGAGTTTTTGGTCCAGAACCAAGATTGTACGACTTCAAGCTCAACAAGAAAGTTAAGAGATTGGCAAGAAAGTCGGCGTTGACTTACAAGATGCAGGACAACAATATCTATGTTCTTGATAATCTGAATTTTGACGAAATTAAGACTAAGAATATCGTCGGTTTGAAAAATAATTTCAAATTTGATGATAAAAAAGTTTTAATTGTTATGTCGGAATCAAATAAAAATGTATATTTGTCCGCACGAAATTTGAAAGACGTAAATGTTGTAACTGCTAGTGAATTAACTACATACGACATTATGTGGGCTTCGATTCTTATGGTTGAAGAGAAGTCAATTTGTGTTTTTGAAAGTATTTTATCGTAACGGTATAAGAAAATGGAAATATTAGTTAGACCGATATTGACCGAAAAGATGACAAAGTTGGGTGAAAAGCTCAACCGTTACGCTTTTATGGTAGATAAGAGAGCAGATAAGCTGCAGATAAAGGAAGCAGTTGAAAAGATGTATGATGTTAAGGTTGAAGCCGTAAACACCATGCGTTATTCTGGCAAGCTGAAGGTTCGCTACACAAAGAGCGGCGTACAGCGCGGCAGATCGAACTCCTACAAGAAGGCAGTTATCACGCTCGTAGAAGGAAATGTTATTGATTTTTATAGCAATATTTAGTATTAAGTAAAGTAAGAAGATGGCTTTAAGAAAATTAAATCCGACAACACCGGGTCAAAGATTCAAGGTTATCAGCGCGTTTGACGAAATCACTCGCAGCAAGCCAGAAAAATCTTTGTTGGTACCATTAAGAAAATCCGGGGGACGAAACAATCAGGGTAAGATGACTATGCGCTATATTGGTGGTGGTCACAAGAGACAGTACCGTTTGATTGATTTCAAGAGAGATAGAGATGGCATGAAGGCAACGGTAAAGGCAATCGAATACGATCCTAACCGTTCAGCCCGTATAGCCCTAGTTGCTTACGAAGATGGTGAGAAGAGATACATCATCGCACCTAACGGACTTCAGCTCGGTCAGGTTATCGAATCTGGCAAGAATGTAGCTCCAGAATTGGGTAACACCTTGTTTATGGGTGATATTCCTCTGGGAACTATTGTTCACAACATCGAGTTGAGACCTGGTCAGGGAGCAGTTATCGCTAGAAGTGCAGGCTCGTATGCCCAGTTAGTATCAAAGGAAGGCAAGTACGCAATCGTAAGAATGCCTTCGGGTGAAGTAAGAAAGATCCTCGTTACCTGCAAGGCAACCATAGGAAGCGTTTCTAACGCAGACCACGCTCTCGAGAGCGACGGTAAGGCAGGTCGTTCACGCTGGTTCGGTCGTCGCCCGCACAACCGCGGTGTCGTAATGAACCCAGTAGATCACCCAATGGGTGGTGGTGAAGGTAGAGCCTCTGGAGGTCACCCACGTTCGAGAAAGGGATTGCTTGCTAAGGGTTATAAGACTCGCAGCACTAAGAAGGAATCCAATAAGTATATTGTTGAAAGAAGGAAAAAGTAATCAGGTATGAGTAGATCACTTAAAAAAGGACCGTTCATTGACTTCAATCTTGAGAAGAAAGTCACAGCAATGGAAGCTAGCGGTAAGAAGACAGCCATCAAGACATGGGCAAGAGCATCTGTTATTCCGCCTGAGTTTGTAGGTCATACTTTCGCTGTTCACAACGGAAACAAGTTCATTCCGGTATATGTAACAGAAAACATGGTAGGTCACAAATTGGGCGAATTTGCTCCCACAAGAACATTCCGTGGTCACGGTGGTAAGAAGAACAAATAAAAGTAAAAGTTATGGGCGCACGTAAAAGATTAAGAGCTAATAGCATAAAAGAAGCAAGAAAGCAGAAAAGCTTCGCCATCCTCCGTAATTGTCCGACATCTCCAATAAAGATGAGACTCGTGGCAGACCAGATAAGAGGAATTGAAGTTGAAAAGGCTTTGAATATTTTGAAGTATTCCTCTAAGGTTGCATCTCGCGATATCGAAAAGTTATTGATGTCAGCAATCGCAAACTGGCAGGCTAAGAACGAAGGCGCTAAGATGGAAGACGCTGGTCTCGTCGTAAAGGAGATCTATGTTGATTCCGGTAGAGTGCTCAAGAGAATCAAACCTGCTCCTCAAGGAAGAGGATATCGTATTAGAAAACGTTCTAATCACGTTACTTTAGTGGTAGGTAGCAAAGAAAATGAATTAGTAAAAGAAGAAAACGCATAATCTCATGGGACAAAAATGTAATCCAATAAGCAATAGATTAGGCATAATCAAAGGTTGGGATTCTAACTGGTACGGTGGAAAGAAGTATGCTGACAAACTTGCTGAAGACGCAGTTATTCGTAAATATTTGAATACTCGTTTAGATAAAGCCTCCGTCTCGAAGATTACTATCGAAAGATCTTTGAAGATGATAACCATTACCATAAGCACGGCTCGTCCTGGCTTCGTAATCGGTAAGGATGGCGATGAAGTTAACAAGCTTCGCGAAGAATTGAAGAAGATAACAAACAAGGACG
>JAEEGK010019513.1_pt1 | contig 14530 bp, 7 predicted proteins | sample 8958771 | NCBI WGS metagenome assembly JAEEGK01 (sample SAMN16246547, study PRJNA631951) | gut metagenome | biome: gut microbiome; feature: rumen; material: SC-attached | host: Bos | place: Iran: Karaj | collected 2018-10
CCTGCGTTCTTCCTCGATTCCACCTTCTCCGTCCTCAAGACTTCGCGCGTGCGGAATAATGCCTTCCTCGCAGCCAGCGATGAATACGACAGGAAACTCAAGCCCTTTCGAAGCATGTATCGTCATCAGATTTGCTTTTCCTTTGAGAGAGTCATCTTCCATATCGTCGCGCGAAAGAAGCGTTACCCTGTTAAGATAAGCGTAAAGACCAGCGTCAAAGTTGTCGGGGTTGTTCTCCCACATCTCGATGGAGTTCAAAAGGCTTTCTATGTTAAGGAACTTGAAGCGTGCGGCTTTCTCGCTTTTTGGGTTCTCAGAAACAAGAAAATCCCAGTAGTTTATGTCGTCAATCATGGCGCGGACCTTTTTGGAAAGCCCTTTACCGCCTGAAAGAAGCTGTGTTCGCCAGTTTACGATGAGGTCGTGGAAAGACTGCAAATCTGCTATAGTTTTTGCGCCAAGCCTGAATGCTGCCGACTCCGGCGAACCTTCTTTTAATGCATTACTTTCTGAGCCGAACCAGTCCGTATCGTCGTCAGTTCCGGTTGTCGCGTTACTTCCACCAGCTTGTGTGATACTCGCGCGGATAGACGCATTATCTTCAGCCTCGGACTCTGCTTCCGCATCAAGTTCATCATCGCCTGTCTTTACGTAGCCGTTACAATAGCGGATTACGGACTCTATTGCATCCCAAAGAGAGCAATGACGGCTTGAAGCGATGGCGTTCAGCTGTTCTATTGTCGTGCGTCCTATGCCTCGGCGTGGTGTGTTTATAATACGTATTAGGTTTATATCGTCGTCATGGTTCGCGCACACACGAAGGTAACTTATAACGTCCTTTATCTCCTTGCGCTGGAAAAAGCTTGTGCCGCCAGACATCGTATAGGGGATATTATGCTCCAAAAATGACTCTTCAATTGCCCGTGAAAGCGTGTTTGCGCGAATCAAAATGCCGAAATCGTCGTAATTCCGGTGCTCTTCCATGCAGATGCTCTGTATCGTCTCGGCAATGAAGTCGGCTTCGTCGGCTTCATTTTCGGGCATGTAGATTTCTATCGGTTTTCCGGAGCCGTTGCCCGACCAAAGTGACTTGTCTTTTCTGTTTGTATTGTGAGAAATTACACCGTTTGCGGCGGCAAGGATCGTCTCTGTGGAGCGGTAATTCTGCTCAAGGCGAATCTCCTGAACGTTCGGAAAATCGCGCTCAAACATGACGATGTTCTCGTAATTCGCACCGCGCCAGCTGTAAATGGACTGGTCATCATCACCAACGACAGCGACGTTTTTATCTGCTAGAAGATGCATCAGTTCATACTGCTGAAGACTAGTGTCCTGAAACTCATCGACCATTATGTACTTGAAGCGGTCACGATAGCGCGCGAGCACTTCTGGGTGCTCTTTAAAAAGGCGTATCGGTAGCCCGATAAGGTCATCAAAATCTACGGCGTTATAAAGTTTCAAACCTTCTTGATAACATTCGTAAAGCTGGCGGTACTGGTCGTTCGCGCTCTGCCACGTTTTATGACCTGTTTTTATATTAGAAAAAAGATTTCCAATGCTGTAAACATCGAGCGCGTCCGATGTGAAGCCAAGTTCGCGTCCTGACTCTTTTATAAGCTGGTTTCTGTCGGTGTCGTCGTATATAGAAAAGTTCGTGCGCCAGCCAAGCTTGTCGATGTCCTGCCGGAGTATGCGCACGCCGAACGCATGGAACGTTGAAACTGTAAGGTTCTGTAGCTTTTTTTGTGTGAGCGACTTAACGCGCTCTTCCATTTCGCGGGCGGCTTTGTTTGTGAACGTAAGCGCAAGAATCGCGCTCTGCGGTATGCCTGTGTCGAGCATGTGCGCAATGCGGAACGTGATGACGCGGGTTTTTCCGCTTCCGGCTCCGGCAATGATGAGAAGCGCACCGTCCGTTGTGGAGACAGCTCTGAACTGCTCTGGGTTAAGCTCTTTTTTCAGTTCCGACAGATTCATGACGGCTATTCTAGCCGAAACGCCCGCCGTTTACAAGGTGGCAAAAATCGGTGAGGGCGCGGCATTGTCATCCGTTTTGCTCGTAGAGTGAACTTAGCGAGGGGGATTCGCAACGAGTGTGAAACACGAAGTTTCTAGCGGACTTCCCCCTACCTAACGGAGAACGACGATATTACGGTTTCTGCGCCGCATGATGCTTCTATGCTGTATGTGCCTCTTTCTATCGGAACCGAAAGCATGAAAGGGCGCTCCAAATATGTGTCAATAAAGCTTGTTTCCCCGGCGATTATAAGATGAAGCTCGTTTTCTGAACCACCTGAAAACTCGACAGAAAGATTTTGCCTGTTTGTTAAAGATGTTGCCTGATCATGGAAAAAGACGCTTCCATTTTTAGGCGAAACTAGCGTCAGCGGCGATGATGTGCCGTCAACGGTTCCGGCTCTTGTCTTCATTAAGAACCATTTTTCGTATTCCGCAGGATAGTGTATTCCAGCCTCTGTGTGCCAGTCGCAGTATTCATCTTCAGCAACGCTTCCGGCTGGTATGTATTCCAAAAGTGATGTAGGGCACAAGTCCGTGGCACGTTTTCCAGAAAGTGAACAAATCCTGACTTTTTTATACTGTTCAGGCTCGTTGAAACTGACTTCGTAGGAGCCTTGAAGCAAACAAAGAATTTCATTCGCCAAAGATGCTGGAATGGAGCTTCCTGTTTTTCCGACGACCGTTTCGCCTGTGAAGTTTCCCATCCAAACGCCTACAGTGTAAAGCGGCGTGGCTGCAAGAGCCGTTATGTTCTGATATTGGTTTGCGGTTCCTGTCTTAAAAATCGATGGAAACGGAGTTTGGAAGACTGTTGCGTATCCAAAGCCAGTTGCTCTTGAACTTGGATCGGAAAGAATGCTGCATATCAAACGGGCGGAATCTTTTGAGTATACGGATTTACCTTCGGCTACATTTTTTTTCGCCTGTTCGCTGTTGTAAGAGGTTTTTACATAAATACCGTCGCGTGGGAAAACGCTGAATGCTGTTGTAAGTTCGTAAATGCTCACGGCGGCGTTTCCTAAAGCAATTCCAAGACCCGGATCTGAGTTTTTGAGAGACTCAAAATCCATTTCGTAAAGTTTTGAAAGATAGTTTTTAATTCCAATTCTATTAAGAAGATAAACGGCTGGTACATTCAGACTTGATGCAAGTGCGCTCCTTAAGCGAACCGGTCCGTTGAACCGATTGTTGAAATTCTGCGGAATATAAAGTTCCTCAAAGCCAAAGTCTGTTGGAATATCTGGAAGAACGTCAGACGGTAAATATCCGTTATCAAGAGCGAGCGCGTAAAGAAGCGGTTTCATACTGGAACCAGGCTGATTTGGCACAGTAACGCCATCTATCTGACCTTGGTTCTCATCGTCATTAAAGCCGCTGCTTCCTGCCCACGCAAGAACTTCTGCCGTTTTTGTGTTGAGTATTAGAATCGCGCCGTTCGTAATGCGGTTTGACGAGTATTTTTTTACAGCTGTTGTAAGTATGTTTTCTGTGTATTGTTGAAGCGCGAGCGATGCCGAAAGATGTATGTCCTCTTTGCCGTAGAAGTCATCAGGGTAGTGTGATGTAAGGAACTGTATGTAATGCGGCATGTAAAACGGATATTCGAACGACTTTGCGCTTTTCGCTGTCTCAAGGATTACGCTTTCTGGAATATCTTCGCCAAAAACTTCGATTACGGCTTTAGCGCATTTTTCTGGCTCAGTAAGCGGATTATAAGACGCAGGCCTACGGGGTATTACAGAAATGCAGCGTATCTGAGCCGGGGTGAGGGATTCCAGTTCAGCGCCAAAAAAAGTTTTTGCCGCAGAGGTAACTCCATCGGTGTTGAAGCCGAACGGAACGTTGTTCAGATAAAGCTCAAGAATCTCGTCTTTTGAGAAACGGCTTTCAAGACGCATAGCGTTGAAGGCTTCTTTTATTTTAACCGCAAAGTTCCGTTCTTGCGCGGGTGTGATAATCCTAGCAAGCTGCATGGTGATTGTGGACGCACCGCTTACAATTCGGTTGCCAGAAACATTCTGAAAAAAAGCGCGGATAATAGCGGCTATATCTACGCCATGATGCTCATAGAAGCGTCTGTCCTCTGCGGCGATGATAGATGATACGACATCCTCTGGGAACTCGCTCAGGGGCGTATATTCGCGTCTGAGGCCATTTTCAAGCGGAAGCAGCTGCACAAGATATCCGCCTTTGTCGTATATGCGTGTGCTGTATCGGCGCTGTAAAAAAGCGTCTGCATCTGGATACGGCGAGAATCTAAGCACAAGGTAGAGGATGATTCCAAGAAGCACTGCGACCGCAAGCAATATAAGCAATACGGTCCAGTGTTTCTTTTTTGAAAAGAGTTTCATCGGATTTTGTCCGGCAGTTTTATGAGCTTCTGTCATTTTATGGTGTACAGAAGTCCTTCTGTGCGGCCAAGAACCTCTGGCTCATACATACACTCAGCAGTTACTGGCGGAGTTGGGTAAACACCCTTTCTTACAGCCCTGAACTTGAACGTTGTAGATGTATGACCTTTAGAGAAGGAATCCCAGAAATACTGAATTTCATTGTCGTAAATCGCGCTGTGGTTGTAGTATCTCCAGTCATATCTGTCATCGTCCGAGTTTTCATTGCCCATAGCCGTTGTTATGAACGTTGCGTCAAGAAGCTCTGCTCCAGACGGAACAGGTGCGCGGACTGCGATGAACGTTCTGTCTCTTGGCGATGAAATAGTGAGCTTTGCCTTATAAATACGACCGCTTTCAAGCTCAATAACTGAAGATGCAGAGCTTGCTGGTTTAATTTCCTCGCCGGTCGTATCATCGTAGATGATGTAAGAAACGCCTATTCCTTCGTCACGAGCCGCTATGTCTTCGTAAGACAAAGCGTAAGTAAGGCTTGCAGTGTAATAGAGCGAACCTGTTCCTGAGCGCGAGAACGTAAGCGGAAGCATAATGCCTGTCTTAAGTCCCTTGAAAATATCGTCGCTGAACTGAAGTTCCGTTCTGAACGGCTTTGCGGCAACTCCCGTAAGTTTTGTTGAGGCAAGCTGAGTGCTGCCCAAACCAGTTGCGGCTGTTATATCGACATTATCAAGATTTGTCGATTTGATGACTGTGTAGAACGCATCAAGAACAGCTGCCGTCGTTGAAGTGTTGCTCCAATATCCGGCTTTCTGATTGTTAAGCAGCGTGAATACAAGCCTTGAAATCATCTTGTCGGACGGATCCATGATTGAATAGAACTTGATCATAAGAGCAAGCTGCTCGTCTTTTGTTCCTGCGTATGGCTCGAACCAGTCGTCCATCTCTGGGTAGGTGATATCTGCGCCTTGTGTTCCCGGACGGATGAAAGATCTTGTCCTGTCGAAGCAATCCTTTACGATTGCATTGTTCTTTCCGTACATGCTGTATGCCGCAAGACCAACGTAAACAAGGTTCGATATAGGTGTCTGACTGTCTTCTATAAGTTTTTTCAAATCAGATTCAGAAACTGATTTGTCGCCAGAAATTGCAAGTACATAGTAGATATACGCTCTGTCATGGTCAGAAAGATAATAGTATGAGCTTGTATTTGTCCATGTGAGGAATGATCTAAGCGATCTGATAAGACGATTCCTGTCTATGTATATTTCAGATGTTTTGTATCCGCGGTCGAGTGCAAGCTGTATTATGTGCGCTATACGTGCGGAAACAAAAGGATTTGAGTAATAAGAATCTGGCCAGTAACCGAAACCACCGTCACTCAGCTGGCAGTCTGCCCAAGATTTGAAGAAAGACTTTACACATTCGCGTACATTTGTAATCTTCTCATCCATTTCCAATTCGAAAACGTCGATGTAGTCTTCAAAAAGGACGAGTGGCAGAACTTTTGCGGACTGCTGCTCAAGACATCCGTACGGATATTGGAAAACATATTTGAACGCGCTGCCGAGCGTTCCAAGCCTTGTCGCATCGAGCGTTATGGCGATGGAGCCTTTGCCGTCCTCTGCGAACGATGGAATGATGACAGCTTCCTCTGCGTTTTCAGCATCTTCCGCGACAACACCTGTCGTGCTGAAAGTCTCGAAAATATATGGCTTTTCTATAATGAGCGGACAGATTAGCCTTTCGTTAAGAACACCTGGGCATGTTGCCGTGAACACTGCGTTTACTGTTCCTGCATCTTTTGCTGCTGCATCAAAATAGACGGCGATTGTGCTTCCCGGAGCAACTGTAACCTTGTGTTTGTCTGGACCATCAACAAACGCATAGCCTGCTTTCGTTGAAACGCCGTTCTCCGAAGATGCGTCCGGGTCTGCGAATCTGAGAGAAACTTCCATTTCATGCGGAACGCCGTCAAGGTTCGTAAGGATAACACCCATCTCTGCCGTATCACGTACACGAAGTCTTCTAGGAAGAACTTGCTGTACGTTTATCGGGTTCTTTACCGCGAATTCATCTTCTTGCAGTGCAAGAAGTTCGCCATTAACACCGAATGCAGTTATACGGTATGTCGTAAGGTTGTCAGGCAGCTTGAATTTGCAGACGACCTTTCCGTCTTTGTCTGTAACAAGCGAAGGCTGGAAAATAGCAGTTGGATTGAAGTCCTTGCGTTCTTCCATCTTGTCGCCGCCGCTACTGTCCGAGTCACCACCGGCAAGATTCTTTGTCTCGTATGTAACCGGGTCCATAAGGTAAGAGCGGTCGTCGCCACCTTTAACACAAAGCGGGAAGTTCGATTCGCTGTAGTAGAACGAAATAGGATCCGGAACGTGATAATTTATAAGGTCAAGAACGCCACGGTCTACTGCCATAAGCGTAATTTCTGCGTTTTCAAGTGGCTTTCCACCTTTCGTTGCTGTAATAGTAACGGTGGCTTCCTCGCCTGGTCTGTAAGCCTCGCTTCCTGTCTCAATCGTAAGCGAGAATGCTTTTACATACGGGTTGATGTAGACCGGTGTAACGCCATAGTATCCCTGCGGTTTGTCAACGTCTTTCTCGCCGTATTCGTGGTGCGGCGGCTCCGTGCGCACGGAGTATGAACAAATTGAAAGATAAACGACAGGCACGTAGTTTCTTGCGAGCGGAACGTCGATAACCTGCACGTTGCTGTCAAAGTGGCGTACTTCCTCAGTAAAGATACCTTCGCGCTCTATAGTGATAAGATAGTCACCGGAAGGAAGCGGACTTTCAAGAAGCACGTGCGCTGTATCTCCCGGATTGTACTGAGACTGGTCAGGCGTAAGCTTTATGGAAGATGCAGAAAGACTTGCGCCGGAGCCTGTCGCAAAGAAAGAGTAGTCTGTTATGACGCTTCTTCCGTTGCTGTCCGTTGTTTCTACGCGAAGCATATGATATCCGGCTTTTTCAGGTTTTACTTTTATTGTTCCCTCTGCCTCAAGCTTTACGGAAGAAGAGCTTTCTACAACTTCCTCGCGTTCGTAGCGTGAGTAAACGTTTCCGGCGATACCCTGCTGTTTAACAAGGTTCCAATCCGTTCTGAAAAGCGTAATTTCAATTGAAGGTAATTCTCCTGCAAGCGCAAGAAGTGTGTTTTTCACGTTTTCACGGCTTGAAACTGAAGTTCCGTCTGGGAACGCGAGCTTGTATGAGAACTCAATCGGTTCGCCAGTCCTTGCGTAGTATGATGTGGAGAATTTCTTAGAAAGACCAACATAGAACGAAGCCGGATGTACTACAGTTGCGCCCGATGTCGCAATCTGCTGATATGAAGCGTCTGTTACGCTTGCGGAAACTCTGTAGCGGTATGGCGCGCCTTTTAATGATTCACCGCCTGTCTTGCAAGAAAGCTCTGCTTTTCCTTCCGCGTTGAGCGTACCTTCTTCGTTATCGATGTATGACCTGTTTTCCGAAGTGTCTGATGGACCGAATCTGTAATTCTTGAACTCCGGCTCATCTGATGTGAAGTACCAAGGCTCACGGAACCAGTTTGCATCGTAGTCCGCGGAAGCAAGAACACCACCGGCAAGGTACGACGCAGAAAGAGAGGCGGGGAGTGAGTCGCCCGCGATTACAGGCGTTGAAGGCATTTCGAGCGAAGTCTGGAACTTAACACGTTCGAAATATGCGATTTTAACTTCTATGTATGGGTCGTAATACGAGTTTTGATTTGAACCCCAACGTGTGTAACGTATCTTGTATGTGCCAGGCTCTATGTCCTCTGGAATAGTGAACGAGCCGTAGAATCCACCTGAGTCTGAGGTTCTTCCGCCCTGTGTGTCGTAAATCTCGGCGTTCCACCAGTATGAATCTTCAAGAACGACTGTGTAATCACCAACATAAGGTGTGTATGAGCCGGCTTGTCTGTCTCTGTCGATGCCGCGGAATGTTACAGTCTCACCTGGTTTGTACAAGCCGCGGTCACAGAACATGAACGTTTTTTGTACGGGTTCGAATGCTTCTACAATCGAATTAGTGTAGTAAACGCCAGATGTCCACGGAGAATGGCTTTCCGGGAAGTATGTAACGGCATCGTCAGCAGTTACTGCATAAATTGCAGGGTTTCTGTCACGTGAGTAATCTGGATTCTCAAAGAATTTACGAGCTTCATCAACATCGTACTCAAGGACTGCAAGACCATTTTTGTCTGTAACTGCTTTTGCGAAATATGAGCCGTTCTGAATTCTGTCAAGAGACGCGGTACTCATTCCATTATAAAGATATACAGTCGCTCCCTCTACTGGCTTTCCATCAGAAAGTTTAGAAACAAGCGCAACTGTTTTATTAATACCGATACGTGCTGTTACACCAAGGTCTGTTACCTGAATCGTAGTGGAGTTCGTCTGTTTGTAGGAACTGCCGCCATAGTAATTCTTTATGTCTACTGCCGCTTCGAATCGGATTGCGCCTTTTCCGTTGGTGAGGAATGGATCAAGGTTTACTTCCTCAAAAAGACGCTTGTTCTTTGGCTCTGTCTTAAGCTCAATTGCACCTGGAGTTCCTGCAGGAATCCTTATAGTGTTGTAGCCTCTGTATGCATCAAGCGGAGTCGTTGTCTTTTCAACTTTGTAACGAGAGTCTGAAAGCACATTCTGATATTCGAAAAGCATCTTGTGCGGGAACTGTGCTTCAAGAATCTGGATTCCGGAGTTTTGGAAATTGACATAGCTGGATGCGTCAGGAACAGATACTTTGATTGTCTCTATTTGCCCGAGCTTACGTCCGTAAATATCTTCTATACCCTTGTTAAGGACGATTGAATATGTCTCGCCGAACGTAACAGGCAGTCCGTACAATGTGATTGAGCTTCCTGATATGCTGATGTTGTCTTCTGATATCGGCATGTACGGTACTGTGGAGATGTTCGAAAGTACCGAGTCTGCTTTCAATTGATGTGACATGTATATATTTACAGGATTTGTGTATTTTCCGTAAGTTTGTCCTTTGTAATGGTCTCTGAAACGGAATTTTGAAAGAGTGCTGTATGCGCATTTTTGCTGTTTGTTCGCGCCGTCAGTAACGGTAAGCGTAACGGTTGTCTCAAACGGTATAGGCGTAGATATCTGATACGTAACGGTGTCAGGAAGAGACTGTACTACAGTGAACTCCGCTCTTTTGTAGCCTATAGTGATAAGCGACATATTTTTAATTTCTTCAGCTGAAACATCGTAGTTGAACTGAACCCTCAGTTCTTTCGCGGCTTCAGGAGGAACATCCCAACTGGAAACGTACTCTTTGTTTTTTATGCTCCAGTCATAACCAGGCTGGCTCCATTCAATTTCAAGAGGAGCCGCTTCAGTTGAGAATTGTGTCGTGCCGGTGAGCCTTTTTCCGCTGATTGCGCGCATTTCCGGGTTAACTTTTATTGTATAAATCTGCCGCGGATTGCAGTTTTCTGTCGCGTCAAAGCTCAAAAGACTTGTTCCGTACCAGCGGAAAATACCTTTGAGAGGCGGGTCTATCTCCATGTACGGTGATACGGATGACTGCTCACCTAAAGCCGCAAGTGGCACAATCGGCTCAGAGAAAAGAACGTAGAACGAAGGTCTTTTTATGTCGGAAGGGATTGTTCCCTGTGGTCCCCAGTCCTCAACGCTGAAAGTTCCAGCCGCTTGTGCGTTGCTTGTCTGTGTCATTGAAGATACGGACGTGCCGATAGCAGTTGTCTTTTTTACGGAATAATCTGTTTTGTATTCAGTAATGGCGCGAAGTCCCGGAACAACTGACTGTGAGCCAGTTCCCTGTGCGCTTGCCGCGACAGCAGTCTGCATGTTTGTCTTGTTTATGACAGCAGCCTCTGATTCCGGCAGATATGGCGTATAATCAAGAGTGAAAAAATTCTTTGGATCAATGAATTTGTCCTCAAGGTATGAGTCTGGAATTTTTTCAGGAACAACTGGCGCGGCTTCTGTTGAAGCAGGCGTTGTTGCCTCGTTCGAGCTTACGGCTTCGGTACCCTGTGGGTTCTCTATGCTGGCTGTGCCTTCCTGTGTCTTTTTGGAGCAGCTCGTGAACAGAGAAAAGATAATTGCAATAACAGTTACAAAAAATAACAGCGAGTTGGTCTTTGTTTTCATTTTTTTATACGTCTCCTGTACTAATAGGAATATATGGTCAATCAGAAATCATATTCTGCAACAGTCCGCTTCCCGCAGATACATTTATTTTTAGCTTTTTTCCGATTATATCATGAAAAAACTCCGGTGACATCCCCGGCGTAAGGATTTTTTCTGTCCTAAGAACAGCGATATCCTTCTTCCGGATTTTCTGCCCGATTTTCATGTCGTTCATTACGTGAATTGAGCGGTTTGTGCGCATGTAGTTTTGCTTTTCAGATGGAGCAAGTTTTTTCACGCCGTCGCCCATAATCGTCTCAAGCGTATCTTCGCCGAACATGTCGCTAAGTTCAGCAATAAGCATGTCGTGGTCAAGGTTCGCTATATCGCGTACCTTTTTAGTCATGTCTGCAAACTCGTCCGGGGTCAATGCAACCGGGTCATCAAGTCCGTCAGTCTCTTTGCTGAGTGTAATGTGTTTTTCTATAATTGAGCCGCCTGCCGCCACCGAAATAAGCGGAACAAGAAGCGGGTCGAGCGAATGGTCGCTTACTCCGGTCGGAATGCCGAAAGTTTCGGAAAGCGTTGCGATTGTCGAAAGATTATATTCCGCTTCTGGAGCTGGGTAGCAAGTTACGCAGTGAAGTAAAGAAAGTGGCGGCAATTTGCTTTTGCAAGCATTATTACACGGAGCTGCATTAAGCGGCTTTAATATCTGCAAGGCTTTCTCAATGTCTGACATGAGCGAAACCCCTGACGAAAGCACTACAGGAATCCGTTTGCTGAAAAGACAAGTCTCAAGCCTTACAAGTTCCTTAAGCATCGGGTAGTGGTTAAGCTCCGGCGATGCGATTTTTATCATATCAGGATTGAGTGAGTATAGTTTTCTAAGGCTTTTAATCCCGAAAGGAGAGCAGCCAAAATCTAGCCCTTGCTCTTTTGTGTAAGCCTGCACTTTTTTGTAGAAAGAAACAGGCTGTTCCAGTGATTTGAACCGCTCGTACAAGCTTATTGAACCTGTCGGAAGCTGCACATATCCTGTCTTTGGGTGAAGAATCTCGTCAGCATAAACCCACTGAAATTTTGCGCAATCTGCACCTGCTTTTTTTGCTGCATCAATAAGTTTGTATGCTTTTTCAAGAGAGCCGCCGTGAGATGTTCCAATTTCTGCTATTATATATGTGGCAGTTTCGTCAGACATAATTTCATTCTAAAACTTTATTGGAAATAAAACAAGTAAAGTATCGCTCGCATTTGTTGCGGTTTTTTGCAATTGTTTGGTAATTGACACGTTTTTTTTGTTTATGTTATTATAACTCAATCGATTAGTCTTAAACATTTAAATGCAGCGTAACATGTAAGAATTTTGTTATTGCTGTTATATAAGGAGTTCCGATGTCTGGACACAGTAAATGGGCGACAATTAAACACGCCAAGGGTGCGGCTGATGCGAAGCGCGGTCAGCTTTTTACAAAATTTATCAAGGAAATTTCTATTGCAGCTCGTATGGGTGGTGGAGACCCGAACTCTAACCCACGTTTGAGAACTGCTATTCTTAAGGCACGTGCATCAAACATGCCTAAGGATAATATCGAGCGCGCTATTAAGAAAGGTACCGGTGAGCTTGGAAACGCAGTATTCGAAGAGAAAGTATATGAAGGATACGGTCCTGCAGGTGTAGCAATTCTCGTTGAAGTTCTTACAGATAACAACAACCGTGCTGCTGCAAATGTTCGTAACATCTTCTCTAAGACAGGCGGAAACCTTGGAGCAACAGGTTCTGTATCATATATGTTCGCAAGAAAAGGTGTTATCGAGTACGATGCAGAGGCTGTAAGCGAAGACGAGATTATGGACGCGGCTCTTGAGGCTGGTGCAGAAGATATCGTAAACGAGGACGGAGTTATCACAGTAACAACAGATCCTAACGATTTCGCAACTGTTCTTGAGGCTCTTCAGGCAAAAGGATATGAGTCTGTTTCAGCTGAGGTTTCAATGGTTCCAGACACATATTCAGCACTCGACAACGAGCAGGCTACAAAGCTCCAGAAACTTATCGATCGTCTTGAAGAGGACGACGATGTCCAGAACGTTTACCACAACGGCGAGTTCCCAGAAGGATTCGAGGGCTAAGACTCTCGTCTGATTCGCATTTATGCGCAGAGTACCCTGATGTTTTTCATCAGGGTATTTTTTTTGCCTTATTAGACAGATTCAAAAAATGCACTATGTTATAAAAAGAAATGGAGATGTAGAGGATGAAAAAAGACAGCAAGATAAAGAAACATTCAAAATTGAAAAAAGCAATTATTTGCGCTGCAGTAACGCTTGGAATTATTTTTATTCTGACGGCAATCATTTATATAAATCTAAAAAACTTTACGGTTAAGAGAGTGCAGACGGAAGGCGGTCAGGAAATATATCTCATGGGTACTTTCCATGTGAATCATTTTGATTCTTGGGCAAATTACTCTATTGAAGAAATGCTGAATGCTATTGAAAACATAAATCCTGATGTAGTTTTTATTGAGGCCAGGGAAGAGAGTTATGAACAGTATGGCGTAGTGGACGGCCCTGTTGATATGTGTATCGCATATTGCTATTGCCGGGATAACGACATACCTGTAGAAATGGTGGATTATTGGAAAGTAGATAATGAAAACTATAAAACAAATACGACCACGGATGACAGGGATAACCATATACACCAGAGAATAATGGAAAAACTTGGACTCTATGAGGGCAAAAAAGTATTGGTTATATGTGGATTCGGACATCTCTATTCGCAAGTCAATCGATTGTCCACTGATGGATTCAAAAAGGCAAAGATTGCGAAGGTTTCAAGACTGTTCAAGGGCAATGGCAAGGAGTTTGCATATCCTTCCATGATATGTGATGTTTGGGAGCATAGGGTACTGTTTTATGCATACACTTACCCGGAATCAATACAGGCTGATGAGACTATAAACGATGAAGTGAAAGCACTGTGGCCGGTTGATGAGAATCATTGGTTTTATGATTCCGAGATGAAGTATTGTGATCTGTTCAGAACAAATCAGTTATATAGGTAAGAAGCTGCTAGTATAAATTACAGTTTATACGACTATCAATTTTTCAAGATAATGAAAGGAGAAAATCGGAATGAAGGTACTTATTCTTAACGGAAGCCCTAGAGCCAATGGAAACACAACGATCGCCTTGAATGAAATGGTGAAGGTTTTTGCTGAGGAAGGTGTGGAGACTGAGGTGATTCAGATTGGTAATAAGGATATCCGGGGATGTATGGCATGTAACAGCTGCAGCAAGAACGGAAAATGTGTTTTTGATGATGTGGTTAATGAAATCGCACCGAAATTTGAAGAGGCTGATGGATTGGTGGTTGCTTCTCCAGTATATTATGCATCGGCAAATGCAACGCTAATTGCTTGTCTTGACAGATTGTTTTACAGTACAAGTTTTGACAAGACCATGAAGGTTGGAGCGAGCGTTGTTGTGGCAAGAAGGGGCGGTTGCTCTGCAACTTTTGACGAGTTAAATAAGTATTTCATGATTTGTGGCATGGCAGTTGCTACAAGTCAGTATTGGAACAGTGTGCATGGCAGAGTACAGGGAGAAGCCCAAAAGGATCTTGAAGGTCTTCAGACAATGAGAACTCTTGCTCAAAATATGACGTTTCTTATGAAGAGCATTGCACTTGGTAAAGAAAAGTATGGGCTGCCAAGAAAGGAAGAATGGATAACAACGCATTTTATAAGTGAGTGAAAGTTCTATTTCAGGTTAATGAAATAAACAAATCTGGATTTGACGAGAGTTAATATGGCGGCAGAGGAATCTGAGCTTGGAGAAGACGGCAAGATCGATAAAGGAAGATGTATGTTTTGGGGTAATACTTACGATGTCTTTATACTAAGGTAAATAGCTGTTAAACAGTTTTATAATAAAATTAATACATGTATCGTTCCATTTAGAACCTGAGTATGTATCAAGTATTTCAATATTAATATGTCTTCCAAGATTATTATGAATAAA
>JAEEGK010019514.1_pt1 | contig 14529 bp, 7 predicted proteins | sample 8958771 | NCBI WGS metagenome assembly JAEEGK01 (sample SAMN16246547, study PRJNA631951) | gut metagenome | biome: gut microbiome; feature: rumen; material: SC-attached | host: Bos | place: Iran: Karaj | collected 2018-10
GGCGGGCGATCCCACCATCGTCATCTTCTACGGCATCCTTCTGGGCGTATGCGCCGTCCTCTTCTTCCTGCTGGCCTACGGCTTCATCAAGGAGGGCAAAAACGGCGGCGCCGGCCACCGCTTCGCCGACTGGGTGCGGGGCCTTTTCCGCACGCGGGAGATTCTGGAATATGAGGACGACGTGGAGCGCACCGGCGACCTGAAGACCATGCTGGCCGAGGGCGGCAAGCGGGCCAGAAAGTGGCTGAACCGGCTGCGGGAAAAGCCGGAGCGATTTGAGGATATGCCCGATGACCGCTACCGCATCCGCTTCGCCTACAAGGCCCTCTTGAAATCCGGCCGTGTCGCCGGGTGGATCCCCTCTGCCACGCCCAAGGAGGTGGGCGGAAAAATGCACACCCAGGCGCTGGTGGATATGACCGAGGCCTACTGCGCCGCCCGCTATGATCTGCAGCGGGACGTGACGCCGGAGCAGGCCGCCACGGCGAAGGCAGCCATCCAGGCCCTGCAGAGGAGGGGAAAATGAGCGTGTATACCGTAGGGGCGGACGTGGGAGGCACCCATGTGCGCCTTGCCCTGCTGACCCCGGAGGGGAAGCTCCTGCATCTGCGCAAGCTCCCCCGGGCGGAGGTCATGCCCGACGGCGACCCCTGCTTTTTCGGGGAAGTGCTGCGGGACTATATCCGGGAGTGCGGCGTGAGCGTGGCCGCCGCCGCGGCGGGCATCCCCGGCACTCTCAGCCGGGACTGCCGGCAGGTGCTGAACGTACCCAATATCCCCGCTCTCAACGGCCTGATGCTGGCCGGCGAGCTGGCAAAGCGGGCGGGGGTGCCGGTAAAGCTGGAGAACGACACCGTCATGCTCCTCAGCGGCGACATCCACCGCGCGGGCCTGCCGGAAAAGGGGCTCCTCCTGGGGGTCTACATCGGCACCGGCCTGGGCAGCGCCGTGTTCTATGACGGCAGGCCCCTCCGGGGCAAGAACAGCCTCAATGAGCTGGGCCATTTCCCCCTGCCGGGGCGGAAGGAGCGGTGCTCCTGCGGCAACGTGGGCTGCGCGGAAAACCTGGTCTCCGGCCGCTATCTCCAGGCTCTGCGGGCGGAAAAATGGCCGGATGTCCATATTTCCCGCCTGTTTCCCGCCATGGCGGGGTCGAAGGAGCTGGAGGAATTCGTGGACACCGCCGCCTGCCTTCTGGCAGGCACGGTGAATCTCCTGGACCCGGAGATGCTGGTGATCGGGGGCGGCGTCCCCGCCATGGAGGGCTTCCCGAAGGAGGCCCTGCTCCGCGCCCTGCGGGAGAAGACCATGCATCCCCAGCCCTCGGAGAATCTGGAGGTCGTCTGGTCCGAGGGAGCGGACGATACCGGCGCCCTGGGCGCCGCCTGGATGGCGAGAAAAGAATGATTTCATGAAGCAGCAAGCGGAAGATTTCCCCGGAAATCTTCCGCTTGCTCTTTTTAACCGCGCAGTTCTGTGATATGATAATATAATCCACAGGATATGACAGGAAAGGGGGCGGCGGGATGCTGAGGCTGCTGCTGGGCGCCGCGGGCAGCGGAAAGACGAGGCGGGTCTGCGAGGAGATCCGGGACCGGATGGGCGAGCGCACTGGCATGGTGCTGCTGACGCCGGAACAGCAGTCCCACCGGGCGGAGCGGCGGCTGGCCGCCGTCTGCGGCCCCCGGCTGAGCCTCTGCGGCGAGGTGCTCAGCTTCACCAGAATGTACAGCCGGGCAGCCGTGGAGCTGGGCGGTCTGGCGGATCCCCTGCCGGACAGGGGCGGAAGGCTGCTGCTCATGGCCCTGGCCCTGGAGGACGTGGGGCCGAAGCTCCTTCGCTTCGGCCTAAAGAGCCGCCGGGCGGATTTCCTGCGCAGTCTCCTGTCCACGGCGGAGGAGCTGCAGAGCGCCATGATCACGCCGGCGGACCTGCGCGCCGCCGCAGACAGGGCTTCCGGCACTGTGCGGGAGAAGCTGGCGGACATGGCCCTGGTGATGGAGGCCTGGGAGGCGGTGCAGATCCGCCAGCTGGGGGACTGCCGGGATGCCTTGGGCCGTCTGGCGGACGGGATCACCGCCTGCACCGTGGGCTCCGGCGGCGTTTGGGCCGACGGATTCACCGATTTCACCGCCAGGGAGCTGGCGGTGCTGGAGGGCATCCTCCGCCGGGGTACGGACCTCACCGTGGCCCTGACCCTGGAGGATGGGGAGGAGGAGCGCTTCGCCGTGCCGGAGGGGACCTACCGCAGCCTGTCGGAAACAGCCCGCCGCCTGGGTACGGAGCTTCGGCCGGAGCGGCTGACCTCCGGCGAGCCGGATGCCATCCGCTATCTGGCGGAGAACTTGGACCGCTATGACGCGCCGCCCTTCCCGGCGGAGACGGACAGCGTGGAGGTCTGCCGCATGGATTCCTTCCCCGGGGAGTGCCGCTGGGCTGCCGCCCGCATCCGGGAGCTGATGATGGCGGACGAAAGCCTGCACTATTCGGATTTCGCCGTGGCGGTTCCCGGCCTTGAGGAGCGGAAGGGCGTGCTGGCCGCCGTGTTCCGGGCCTATGAGCTGCCCCTTTATGTGGAGGAGGCGGAGCCCTTCGCCCCCAGCGGCCTGGCCGTCTATGTGCTGGAGGCCCTGCGCACCGTGACGGAGGGCTGGCGCGCCGGAAACCTGATCCGCTGCCTCAAAACCGGATTCGGTCCCCTGAAAGCCGCCGAGACGGACGAGCTGGAGAACTACTGCCTTACCTGGGACCTGCGGGGAGAGAGCAGCTGGCGGCAGGACACGCCCTGGGACCTGAGCCCGGAGGGCTACGGAGACGCGGCGGATTCCGACGGGGAGACCCTTCTTCGCCTCAGCGCCCTGCGGGACCGGGCGGCGGTCCCCTTCGGCCGCCTGGCCGACGCCCTGCGGGAGAGCGCCCCGGCCTCTGAACAGCTGAACGCCCTGGCGCAATTCCTGGAGGAGACCGGCGTCCGGGAGACGCTGCGGCTTCGGGCGGAAGCCCTGGAAGGGGAAGGCGACGCCGCCGGTGCCGCCGCATGCGCCCGCCTCTGGAGCGCCCTGACGGCGTGCCTGGAGGAGATGAACGCCCTGATGGGGAACGCCGTCCTCAGCGGCGGGGAATTCACCCGCCTGCTGGAGCTGCTTTTCGGGGAGCGGGAGGTGGGCTCCATTCCCGCCGCCCTGGACTGCGTGAGCCTGGGCAGCCCCCAACGTCTGCGCTTCCGGCAGCCCAGGGTGCTGCTGGTGCTGGGGGCGGACGACGAGCATCTGCCCGGCCAGGCGGTGAGCCCCGGCCTGTTTTCCCCGGAGGAAAAGCGGACCCTCACCGGCCTGGGCATCCGCCTGAACCGAAATCAGGATGAGGAGCTGACCCGGCCCCTCCTGGATACCTATCTCCTGACCGCGTCCCCCAGGGAGAAGCTCCTGGTGAGCTGGAGCGGCGGAGAGGGCGTCCGTCCCAGCATCCTGGCGGAGCGGGCCATGACCCTGCTCCATGTGTCCCTGACCACGGAGGAAGCTCTGGCGGGGCGGCATCTGGCCGCCGCGAAAAAGAGCGCCCTGGCTCTGGCCCTGGGCGCGGGACCCTGGGCGGAGGCCGCCCGGGCCTGCCTGCCGCCGGAAAAGCTGGAGGAGATGCGCGCTTCCGCGCTTCAGCCCCATGTGCCTCTGGAGCCCCCCACGGTGCGGAAGCTCTACGGAAGCACCCTGCGCCTGACTCCCTCCCGGGCGGAGCGCTATTATCAGTGCTCCTACCGCTATTTTCTGGAATACGGCCTGCGCCTCAAGGAGCGGAAGACGGCCCGGTTCGCCGCGCCCCAGCGGGGCAGCTTTTACCATTTCCTGCTGGAAAACGTCTGCCGGGAGGTGCGCGACGGGGGCGGCTTTGCCGCCGTGACCGGGGAAATGCTCCGCGGTCTCACGAGGAAATATGCCGAGGCCTACGCCGCGGAGAGCTTCAAGCCCGCCCAGCTGCGGGACAAGCGCTTCCTCTATCTCTTCCGCCGTCTGTGCGACACGGCGGAGAATATCGTGCTGGAGATGGCGGAACAGCTGGCGGCGGGGGACTTCCTGCCCCTGGATTTCGAGCTGGATATCTCCGACCGGGGGGGAGACCTGCCCCCACTGGATCTGGGGGACATCCTGGTGGAGGGCAAGGTGGACCGGGTGGACGGCTGGAGCGAGGGAGACAAGCTCTATCTCTGCGTGGCGGACTACAAGTCCGGCCCCAAGGAGTTCCGCCTTTCGGACGTGCGGGAGGGACAGACCATCCAGATGCTCATCTATCTCTTCCTCCTTACGGCGGAGGGGGAGAAGCGCTACGGAAAGCAGATCGTCCCCGGGGGCGTGCTCTATCTCCCCGCCCGGGACAAAACCGTTGCGCTCCCCCGAAGCAGCAGCGAGGAGGAGATCCGCAGAGCCCGGGCTGACGAGCTGAAAATCAGCGGGCTGATGCTGGACGATATGGTCATGCTCCGGGCCAGGGACCGCTCTGACCCGCCGAGATACCTGCCCGTCACCTTCAAGGACGGCGTTCCCGTCAAGGGCGTGGCGGACGGAAAGCAGATGGGGCAGCTGGCTTCCTTCGTGCGCGGCCTGCTGCTGCGCATGGGTCAGGAGCTGCGCGCCGGAAAGGCGGAGCCCAGCCCTCTGGCCCATACTCCCGCCGAGGATCCCTGCCGCTTCTGCGAATATGGGCGGGTCTGCGGCTTTGACCCCGGGCGGCAGGAGCCGAGGCTGATTCGGAAGCTGACGGACGGAGAGTTCTGGGAAATGACGGAAAGGGGCCGCGGATGAAGCCGGCGGCTGCGAAGGGAGGCGCAAGGTGGCTGAATTCCAACTGACGGAAGCCCAGGCCCGGGCCGTGGAGCACCGCGGCGGTGCGCTGCTCATCTCCGCCGGAGCCGGCAGCGGCAAAACGCGGGTCCTGGTGGAGCGGCTGCTGGCGCTCATTTCCCGCGGCGCGGACATTGACCGTTTCCTGATCATCACCTACACCCGCGCCGCTGCCGCCGAGCTCCGGTCCCGCATCCTCAGCGCGCTGCGGGAAAGGCTGCGCGCCGGCGCGGGGGACCATATGAAGCGGCAGCTCCTGCTGCTGCCTCAGGCCAGGATCGGCACCATCCATTCCTTCTGCAGCGCCGTTCTGCGGGAAAACGCCCAGCTGCTGGGTATCCGCCCGGATTTCCGCCTCCTGGAGGGGGCGGAGGAGCGGGTGCTCAGGAAGGAGACCCTGCAGGAGGTGCTGGCGGCGCGCTATGAGGACGTGACCCCGTCCTTCCGGGCCCTGGCGGATGCCCTCAGCAGCGGCGAGAGCGACAAGGCCCTCGGCGACGTGGTGCTGGATACCTACGACGCTGTTCTGAGCCATCCGGATCCCGCCGCCTGGCTCGCCGGGCAGATGGAGGCGACCGTCTCCTTCGACGACGCGGGGGAGACCCTCTGGGGCCGGGCTCTGCTGGATCGGGCAAAGAGATTGACCCGATTCTGGCAGGGGCAGCTGGAGCAGCTGCTGGCGGACCTCCGGGCGGAGCCCGAGGTGGAGACCGGCTACGGTCCCTCTCTGCGGACCACCCTGGAGGATCTGGAGGACTTTTCCCGGGCGCTGGAGGCGGGCTGGGATGAAGCGGCCTCCTGTGCGGGCGTCCGCTTCCCGGCCCTGAAGGGTTACAGGGGCATCGGGGAGAACCCTGCTGCGATACGGGTCAAGGCCCTCCGGGATGCCTGCAGGGAGACCATGAAACGGCTGGAAACGCTGCTGGCGGAGTCCAGCGCCGCCCACGCAGAGGACATGGCGGCGGTCAGCCCCGTGACGGGGGAGCTGCTGGCCCTGGTGCGGGATTTCTCCGAGGCTTACGGGGAGGAAAAGCGCCGGCGGGGGCTGATGGACTTCTCCGACCTGGAGCACCTGGCCCTGCAGCTGCTGACGGAAGCGGACCGGAAGACCCCCTCGGCGCTGGGAAAAGAGCTGAGCCGCCGCTATGACGAGATCCTGGTGGACGAATATCAGGATGTGAACCGGGTTCAGGACCGCATCTTCTTTGCCGTCAGCGACGGGGGAAAGAACGTCACCATGGTGGGGGACGTGAAGCAGTCCATCTACCGTTTTCGCCTGGCGGACCCCCGCCTGTTCCTTCAAAAATACGACAGCTATTCCGATGCGCAGGGACCCGGCCCGGGAAAACGCATCCTGCTGCCGGAAAACTTCCGCTCCGACGCCCGGATCCTGCGGCCTGTGAACGAATTCTTCTCCGCCGTCATGTCCCAGGAGCTGGGGGAGCTGAACTACGGTGAGGCCGAAGCCCTGAAGCCCGGCCCGGGGGCCGGGGAGACGGAAGGCGCGTTCCGCCTTTTCGTCACGGATGAGGATGATCCGGCGTCCGAGGAGGAGGCTGTGGCGGGCTATGCGGCCTGGCTCCTGCAGAGCGGCATGACCGTGCCGGAAGGGGGCGCTTCCCGGCCCCTGAGGCCCGGGGACATGGCCATCCTGCTGCGCTCGGCCAAGGGGCGGGACGGGGCCTATGCCGAAGCGCTGAGGAAGCGCGGCATCCCCGCCGTATGCCTGAAATCCGCCGACGATCTGGAGGACAGGCCGGAGGTGCGCTGGGCCTTGAGCATCCTGGAGATCATCGACAATCCCCGGCAGGATATCCCCCTTCTGGCGGCCCTGCGCAGCCCGGTGTTCCGCTTCACGGAGGACCGGCTGGCGGAGATACGCTGCTTCCGCAGAAAGGGACCCTATTACGATGCCCTGACCTCCGCCGCGGAGACGGAGGAGGATTGCCGGAGCGCGCTGGAGACCCTGGCGCACTGGCGGCTCAGAAGCACCCTTGTCTCTGCGGAGGAGCTCATCAGCGAGCTCTGCGCGGAAACCGGGCTGCGCGCCCTGGCAGAGGCGCGGGAGGCGGGCAGCGCCGCCAATCTGGATGCCCTCGTCGCCGCGGCCCGCAGCTTCGGCGCGGGCGGAAGGGAAGACCTTTACAGCTTCCTCAGCTGTCTGCGGGAGGCCAGAGAACCGGGAAAGGCGGCGGTGACCGCTCTGCCGGGCGGGGGAGAAGGGGTAATCATCACCACCGTCCACGGCGCGAAGGGCCTGGAATACCCGGTGGTGATCCTGGCGGACCTGATGCACCGCTTCAATCTGCGGGATACTGCCAAGCCCCTGCTGGTCCATCCCGATCTGGGCGTGGGAGTCAGGCGGACCGACCGAGCGCGGGGCATCACCTATACCACCCTGCCCCGCATGGCCATCGCGGAGCAGCTCCGCAGCGAAAGCCTCAGCGAGGAGCTGCGGGTCCTCTATGTGGCCATGACCCGCCCCAGGCAGCATCTGGCCCTCTTCTGCCGGGTGAAGGACCGGGCAAAGGCCCGGGCGAAGTATGACACCGGCTCCGGCGCGCCGCTGCCGCCGGAGGTGCTGGAGAAGGCCTCCTGTTCCGGCAGCTGGCTCCTCATGGCCTCCCTTGCCCTGGGGGGACAGGGGGACTGGGCCTGGCGCAGCCCCCCCGAGGGGGAATACGCCGCGGCGCCCCGGCCGGAGGAGCCGAAAAGCGAGGGGATCGACCCCGCGCTGCTGCGCGCCCGGCTGGAGTGGGAATATGCCCGAAGCGCGGATACCCGCCTGCCCAGCAAGCTCACCGCCACCTCGCTGCGCGCCGGCTTCGCCGCTGTGGAGGCGGCGGAGGGAGCTTCCCAGCTGCGCCGCCGGCGCTACGCCGCGGAGGATTTCCCGCCGCCGGTCCTGCGGGAGAAAAAGGAATTGGATGCGTCCGAAAAGGGCAGCGCTATCCACCTGGCCCTCCAGTATGCGGACCTGGAGCGCTGCGTCACCCCCGAAGGGGCCGCGGAAGCCCTGGAGGAGCTGGGCCGGAAGAGGCTGCTGACGAAGGAGCAGTGCGCGGCGGTCGACCCGGCAAAGCTCCGTGCCTTCTGCATGAGCGGCGTCATGGCCGAGGCGCGGCGGGGAACGATCCACCGGGAATTCAAATTCTCCCTTCTGGCTCCCGTGAGGGAATTCCTGGGGGAGGGAGAGGGAGAGACCCTTCTGCAGGGCGTGGTGGACCTGTGGAGCGAGCTGCCGGAGGGCATCCTTTTGGTGGATTACAAGACCGATCGGGTGACTTTGGAGACAGAGGAAGCCCGCGCCAGGGAATATGAACCGCAGCTCCGGGCTTATGCCTGGGCTCTGGAGCGCATCACGGGAAAGAAGGTCCTGCGCCGGATGATCTGGTTTTTCGCCACCGGCCGGGCTGTGGAAGTGTGAAGCATCAAGGAAGAGGACAAAGGATGAAAAACGTGTGTTTGCTGGATGGTGCAATGGGTACCGAGCTGATGAAGCGGGGCGTTCCCACGCCCCGTTTCCCGGAGCGGGTGAACCTGACGGAGCCGGGAGCGGTGCAGGCCATCCATCGGGATTATATCGAGGCGGGGAGCCGGATCATCTATGCCTGCACCTTCGGGGCCAACCCCCTGAAGGCCCGGGGGGAGGATGTGGAGGGCGTGATCCGGGCTGCGCTGGCCAACGCCCGGACCGCCGCCGGGGAGCAGGCGCGGGCGGCCCTGGACGTGGGTCCCCTGGGGCAGCTGCTGGAGCCCTACGGCGACCTGGAGGAGGAAGCGGCGAAGGACGCCTTCCGGGCGGTATTCGCCGCCGGGCAGGCCGCCGATCTTGTGGTGCTGGAGACCTTTTTTGATTTGACGGAGCTGCTGCTGGCCCTGGAGACCGCGAAGGAGGTCCTGCCCGGGAAGCCGGTCTTCGCAACCATGACCTTCCAGCAGAGCGGGCGGACCCTCACGGGAGTCACCGTGGAGGAAATGGCACGTGCGCTGGAGGAAGCCGGGGCGTCGGCGGTGGGGCTCAATTGCTCCCTGGGTCCCGCGGAGGCGCTGCCCCTGGCGCGCTCGCTGCGGGAGGCCACGACTCTGCCCCTCATCGTCAAGCCCAACGCCGGCATGCCGGACCCGGCCACCGGGGCCTATCCCATGGATGCCGCCGCCTTTGCCCGGGCCATGGCCCCCATCCTTGCCCTGGGCGTGCAGTACGCCGGGGGCTGCTGCGGCACGGACCCGGAATATATCCGAAATCTGGCGAGGTTAAGGGGATGAACCTGAGCGCGATCATCTTTATGGTGCTGACCATGCTGGCCTCGGTGCTGCTGGCGGTGCGGGTGTTTGACGGCAACCCCGAGCGGCTGGAGCCGGAGCGGGATTCCGACGGGCTGGAAATCCCCCTGATGCGCTTCCACAAGCCCGGAAAGCTGACGAAAGCCGACCTGCTGCCCCTGTCGGTCATCACCCTGGCCGCCGCCCTGCTGGCCTTCCTCAACCTGGGCGACGTGAAGGGCGTCACCTCCTGGCAGACCTTCCGGACACCGGGGGAAACGGCGGAGCTGGTCCTGCCGGAGAAAACGGAGCTGGGGAGGATCGGCTATTTCTCCGGGGCTACCGTGGGCTCCTGCCGGCTCAGCTGGTCCGCCGATGGGGAGAGCTGGACCGACGCGAGCCTGGAGCAGACCTATGTGGACGTGCTGAAATGGCATTACTTTACCCCGGAGGAGCCCTTCGGGAGGGTGAAGAAGCTGCGCGTCACCGCTCTCAGCGGCGACGTGACCCTGGGAGAAATCGCCCTTTGGGACACGGAGGGCAGGCGGGTGAGCTTCCTCACCGAGGCCGCCGCCGTGGGGGATGAGCAGGACCGGGTTCCGGAGGAGGCCAGCTGGCGCAACAGCAGCTATTTTGATGAAATCTACCATGCTCGCACCGCCTGGGAGCATCTGACGGACCATAAGGTCTATGAGATCACCCATCCCCCTCTGGGGAAGGAGATCATCGGCCTGGGCATCCGGATCTTCGGCATGACCCCCTTCGGCTGGCGCTTTTCCGGCGCGCTTTTCGGGGTGCTGCTCCTGCCGGTCCTGTATGTCTTCCTCAAGCTGATGCTGGGCAGCACCGCGGCGGCCTGGTGCGCCGCCGCCGTCTACGGCCTGGATTTCATGCGCTTTGCCCAATCCCGCATCTCCACCATTGATACCTACAGCGTATTCTTCACCCTGCTGATGTATCTCTTCTTTTATCTCTACTATACCCAGCCCTGGGATACGCCCCTCCGGAAGACGTTGCTGCCTCTGGGTCTCAGCGGGGCCTGCTTCGCCCTGGGGGCGGCCGGCAAGTGGACCGGCATCTTCGCCGGGGGCGGGCTGGCGGTGCTCTGGTGCCTCCGGCAGGGGGAGCGGCTGCGGCACCGGGGCTTCCGGCAGGAGCTCACCGGCTACTTCCTGCCCACGATCGCCTGGAGCTGCGTGTTCTTCCTCCTGTTCCCCGTGCTGGCATACTATCTCTGCTATGCCCCTTACGCCCGGGCGCGGGGGGTGTCCATGAGAAGCGTGGAGTATCTGAAGCTGATCCTGGACAACATCAAATATATGTATAACTACCACAGCGGCCTGGAGGCCACCCACCCCTATGAGTCCCGGTGGTGGATGTGGGTGCTGGACGTGCGTCCCATCCTCTATTACCTCCATTATTTTGACGACAGCTATCTGGTAAAGGCCGCCATCGGCGCCTGCGGCAACCCCCTCTTCTGGTGGACGGGCCTGGGAGCCATGGGCGCCATGGCCGTGAAGGGCATCCGGGGGGACCGCATGGCCTGGTTCATCCTGGCGGGTTATCTCAGCTGCCTCCTGCCCTGGGTCACGGTGGAGCGCTGCGCCTTTATCTATCACTATTTCCCGGCCACGGTCTTTCTGGCCCTGGCCCTGGGACGCTGCCTGCGGGACTGCCAGCGCCGCAGCCTTACCCGCCGGGACCGCACCGGCATCGCCATGGTGCTGGGCTGCGCCCTGCTCTTCGGCTTCTTCTATCCCGTCCTCAGCGGCCTGACCTACACCGCCGGCTACGGCAACGCCTTCCTCCGCTGGTTCGGGGGCATGTGGCCGTTTTAGGGTCGGGCAGGACCCGCGCCCCAAGCGGCGTTTTTTGCCCGCAGCACGTTCCCGCGAACAATGATCCCGGCTCCATGCGCGGCTTCCGGGCGGCTTTTATACTTTCGCAAAAACATCATATAAAGGAGCGTATTGTCATGATTGCAGTGGGAAGCGACCACGGGGGCTATGCCCTCAAGGAGGAGATCAAAAAGCACCTGGCGGAGAGGGGCATCCCCTTCACCGACTTCGGCACCGATTCCGAGGCCAGCTGCGACTATCCCGTCTATGCCGCCCTGGTGACGAAGGCCGTCACCTCCGGGGAGGCGGAAAAGGGGATCCTGTGCTGCGGCACCGGCATCGGCATGTCCATGGCGGCCAACAAGGTCAGGGGCATCCGCTGCGCCTGCTGCGGGGACTGCTTTTCCGCGGAGATGACGCGCCGCCACAACGACGCCAACGTCCTGGCTCTGGGCGGCCGGGTGACCGGCACGGGCCTGGCGCTGAAGATCGTGGACCTATTTCTGGATACGCCCTTTGAAGGGGGACGGCACCAGCGCCGGGTGGATATGGTCATGGCGATGGAGGACTGACCAAAAAAGAGAAATTGTTACGGAAAAATGAAGCGGAGAGGCCCTTTCCGCCTTGCCTTTTTCTGTCGTTTTCTGTAAAATAACATTATTCCCCGGAAAAACTGCGAAAAACAGGAGGTGCGGCGATGCAAGCATACGGTGCATGGCGCGTCGGCAAATGCGACGAAGCGGCGGCAAACGCGATCTGGAAGTCCGGCTGCTGCCGGAGACTTACCGCCGCGCTTCTCTCTGCCCGCGGGGTGCGGACGCCGGAGGAGGCGGCCGGATTCCTGCGGGAGGATGCGGGCTTGCTGCATGATCCCATGGAAATGAAGGACATGGACAGGGCGGTGGCGCGCATCCGCGCAGCGGTGGAGAAGAAGGAGACCGTGGGCATCTACGGCGATTACGACGTGGACGGCATCACCTCTACCGCCCTGATGACCTCCTGGTTCCGCCGCCGGGGGCTCCGCTGCATCCCCTATATCCCGGAGCGGCTGACGGAGGGCTACGGCATCAGCGAGGAAGCCCTCGCTTCTCTGGCCGCCCGGGGGGTGACCCTGCTGGTGACGGTGGACTGCGGCGTGACGGCCCTCAACCAGGTAGAACGGGCCGCCCAGCTGGGAATGGACGTGGTGGTGACGGACCACCACGAGTGCGTGGGAGAGCTGCCCGCCGCCGCGGCGGTGGTGGACCCCCATCGAAAGGATGACAGCTATCCCTTCAAGGGCCTGGCAGGCGTGGGCGTGGCTTTCAAGCTGCTCTGCGCCCTGGAGGGACCCGGCGCGGAGGAATCGCTGCTGGAGCGCTATGGGGATCTGACGGCCCTGGGGACCATCGCGGATATCATGCCCGTCACCGGGGAAAACCGTGTGCTGATCCGCCGGGGCATCTGGATGCTCCGCACCAGGGGCTCTGCCGGGCTGGACAGCCTTATGGCCGCCATCTATGTGGACAAAAACCGCATTTCCGGCACGGACATCAGCTTTTCCCTCATCCCCAAGCTCAATGCCGCCGGCAGGATGGGCCGGGTACAGGTGGCCTTTGACCTGCTCATGGCGGAGGACCGGCGGGAAGCCCAGCGCCTGGCGGGGGAGCTCTGCGCCATGAACACGGAGCGGAGAGTCGTGGAGGACAGGGTCTTCCGGGAAGCCCTGGAGATGCTGGGAGACGCCCGGCATCTGGAAGAGCCCATCGTGCTGGCCTCGGCCAACTGGCATCATGGGGTCAGCGGCATCGTGGCCTCCCGGCTGGCGGAGAAATTCGGCGTCCCCGCCGTCATCATCTGCCTGGAGGGAGAGGAGGGCCGGGGCTCCTGCCGGAGCTACGGGGATTTCTGCATCTTCGACGCCCTGGACGACGCCAGGGACGAGCTGACCAGCTTCGGCGGGCATGAGCTGGCCGCGGGGCTGACCCTGCGGCGCGACCGGGTCGACGCCCTGCGGAAGCGCCTGGGCGCCTACTACCGGGCTCATGAGGGGGACCGCCCCCAGAAGCATATCCTCATCGATTTCTGCGTGGAGGATCCCACCTATCTGACCCTGGAGGAGATCGACGCGCTGAAGCTCATGGCCCCCTGGGGCGTGGGCAATCCGCCGCCCACCCTGTGCATGCGGGACGTGGTGGCCGAAGCCCTGATCCCCATCGGGGGCGACCGGCACCTGAAGCTGGTGGGGGTGAAAAACGGCCTGCGGTTCGACTGCGTGTTCTTCGGGGTCTCCGTCCGGGAGCTGGGCATCCATCCCGGCAGCCTGGTGGACCTGGCCTTTGAGCCGGGCATCAATGATTTCCGGGGAAACCGGACGGTGCAGCTGCTCCTGCGGGACGTGCGGCCCAGCCGCATGCCGGGAGACCCCAGCGTGGGCATGGCCCGGCGCTTCCGCGCCGGACAGCAGCTCCTGCCCATGGAGCGGGCCATCCTCCTGCCGGACCGCAGCGATATGGGCAAGGTCTGGCGCTATCTCACCAGGCGCTCCCGCCGCTTCGACGAGGAGACGGACACCCTGCTGCCGGATATCGCCCTGCGCTCCGGGGTGCCGGTGCCGGGGCGGGTGCTGGTGTGCCTCTGGGTGTTGGAGGAGCTGGGCCTCATCCGTCTGACGGAGGCGGATGGCATCATGGAGATCACCATTCCCCGCTTTGAGGGAAAGGCGGACCTCAGCAGGTCCGCGCTGCTGCAAAAACTGCGCTGATACTGTAGATACCGAGGAAACGGAAGGCACATGAACGAGGACGACAAACGCATCGACGGCGCGCTGCCCTCTCCCGAGTCCGCCGGGACGGACGATATGGAGCGGCTCTATGCCGAGCTGGTGGAGAAATCCCTCCACTACAATCCCAATCTGGACAAGGCCCGGGTCCGCCGGGCCTATGAGTACGCGCGGGAAAAGCACGGCAGCCAGCTCCGGAAGGACGGCTCCCCCTATATCTCCCATCCCCTGGCCGCCGCCAGCATCTGCGCGGGCATGGGGCTGGACGAGGACAGCATCATCGCCTGCCTGCTCCACGACACCATTGAGGATACGGACGCCACCTACGAGGAGGTAGCGAAGCTCTTCGGCAGCGAGGTGGCGGACCTGGTGGAGGGGGTCACCAAGCTGACGCGGGTGGTCTACACCACCAAAGAGGAGGCGCAGATGGAAAATCTGCGCAAGATGCTCCTGGCCATGTCCAAGGATATCCGCGTCATCCTCATCAAGATCGCCGACCGGCTCCACAATATGCACACCATGAATTTCCAGTCCGAGGCCAAGCGGCGGGAAAAGGCGCTGGAGACCATGGAGATCTATGCGCCTCTGGCCCACCGGCTGGGCATGCAGCGGGTCAAATGGGAGCTGGAGGACCTGAGCCTCATCTATCTGGACCCCATCGGCTATCAGGAGATCGTGGTCCAGCTGGACGCCCGCATGGAAGAGCTCACCGAGTTCATGGACAAGATCCAGGAGCGCATCAAGCAGCGCATGGATGAATGCGGCGTCGCCTGCGAGGTCTCGGGCAGACTGAAGCACATCTACAGCATCTATCGGAAGATGATGGCCC
>JAEEGK010019516.1_pt1 | contig 14527 bp, 13 predicted proteins | sample 8958771 | NCBI WGS metagenome assembly JAEEGK01 (sample SAMN16246547, study PRJNA631951) | gut metagenome | biome: gut microbiome; feature: rumen; material: SC-attached | host: Bos | place: Iran: Karaj | collected 2018-10
AGCATCCAAGCTCCACGGCCAGGGCGTGAACGCCCAGGGCTTTCTGTCCCGCCTGGGTGGGACGGTTGGCTGCATTGGGAGAGTTCGCCAGCGCGTAGTGCGTGAGCTCGAGATACTCCTCCCCGGTCATCATGTAGACGGGCTTCTCCAGAAGCCCCTCGATGGATTTAAGTGTACTCATAGCGTTTACTGTTTTATTGGTTGTACTTCATTCCCTTTTATTGCTTGACTTTTTTTCGGTTTGGCTTTCGGGGCGTATTCTGCCACTCCAAAAAGTGAAAAGTGCCAGAAAACATCGGTTTTCGGGGCTCTTCCCATATTTAAGTTACGAAATAATTCCCACATATACACGCTTTTGAGGGACTTTTTTGAGTTTGGCCATACAGACACACAAAAACAGCGCTATTTGGCCATAAAATGGCCGTTTTTCGTCTATTTTTATGCCTTTTCGGGGGTTTGCTTACCTGTAATTCGGCAATTTCTCAGAGGCCCGGGCCCTGAGAAAGGCCCGGATCCGAGGTCGCTATTTTTCGCCAATGTGCCAGAAAGAGAAGAGTCAGTTGGACACAACCGACCTTTCAATTAAACAGAGGCTTTTCTATATGGAAGAATGAAAATAACGACCAAACTGTACTAAACAAACTGATTTTTACCTTCTATCACCTAAAAAGGGAAACAGGGAGGGGAATAACAAAATCGATCTCATTGGTGACAATGAGATCGATAAATACTCGTTCTGGATGAAATCATATTTGGCTCGTCAATCGTCTTCATCAAGCTTACACTTCGGGAGCTCTGAAACATATTCATCTTCGTAGGTCCAGACCGCAGCCCTTTGTAGACGAGTGAAATCACCGTTCTCCACTGAGTCACGAAGTTCCGTAGGTGAACAGCCAAGTACCCGCTTGACATATCGTGAGAAAACCGGCAACGATGAAAAGTTCATCTCCTTCGCGAGTTCCGACAACGAGACGTCCTCGGCGTACATTGCTTTTCGAAGCGTTCGCGCCGTGTAGTAATCAATCCAGTCGCTGACCGGACGTCCAGTAGCGTTCTTGCTGACCTCCGTGAGGTATTTCGGCGTGATACCCAGTTTCTCCGCATACCATGTGACATCGCGCTGCGTTTTGCAGTCCTGTTGGACACCACCAATCAGGAACTTTGCAAAATGCTTCGAGGGAAGTCCCTTGTCAGCTTCTGTATATACCATGCGGAAAAAGACTCTCCAAATATCGCACAGTAAGACACGTAACAGGGAACCCGCGATTTCCTCGTCGAGGTAATTATTTGGGGCTCCGATGCGCTCCTTGATAAGATTGAAATCGTCCTCTATGGTCTTCTGCTCATCAAATAAGTCATTCTTCAACTTGAAGATATTGGTCATATACGCTAGGTACTTATATCCTTTGACTTCCCACGCGACTTTCGGCCTGTACAAATCCAGAAGATAATCCGATACCAGGAGGATATCCGCATCCGCACCCTCCCAGGTTTCGATATCGGTGACTCCCATTGTGCGCGGCAAGATAAAAAGTTCCCCTTTTGTTCCTGGCCCCCAAAGCGATCCTTGGTGAACTATAGTGTAACCTTCTTTGCAAAGGATAAAGATGTTGTATTGCCCCAAGAACGGCTTGAGGTCGACTTGATTCCGTTTGAAATTGTAAAATAAGATGTCCTTCATGGCCTGTAATCGTCTTTAGACACAAATATAAGCCTTTTTTACGAAGCAGAAAAATAGTTAAGCCAAAGTGTCCGCAGTCGAATGAAGGGAAAGGAACGAATCCTGATGACCGAATGGCCGGAAATGCTTAACTTTGTATTCGAGAAATCGGAATTTAGACAAACTGATGAATACGAAAAAGCTGATTGTCTTTCTGCTATGGGCATTTCTGCCGATGGTGATTGTGGGACTGGTGATGCACTTTAGCGGAGCTTCTGCCGTCGGACTTCCGGAGGAGTCTTCCGCCATCGACCCGCTTGCGGCGATGAAGGGCTTGCTTTTCAGCGCCGGAGCCATGCTCATTCCGCTACTCGCCGTTATCTTTACGCAACTGATCTTCAAGGAACCGGTACTCAAGAACCTGGGCATATCCTTCAAGCTCAACCGTTGGTGGTGGATCGGCTGGCTGCTGATGCCTGTCATTGCATTTGCCGTCCTGGGCGTGACGCTGCTGATGCCCGGGGCGCAGTGGACACCGGACAGCGAGATGATGCAGTCGGCCATTGTCTCAATGCCGGAAGGCATCGGCGTCTGGGGCATAATAGCAATTACGACTGTCAGCGGGCTCATCAGCGGAATCACCATCAATGCAGTTTTTGCTTTCGGCGAGGAAATCGCTTGGCGCGGCTTTCTGATGAAGGAATTCAAGGGAAAGAAGTTCCTGCTGGCAGCCCTGTGGATCGGCATCATCTGGGGCCTCTGGCATACGCCTATCATCCTGAACGGCCATAATTATCCCCAGCATCCGATGGCTGGCGTTTTTATGATGGTGGTTTTCTGCCTGCTGCTCACGCCGATGCTGATGTATTTCCGGCAAAAGAGCGGTTCTGTCATTGTCCCTGCAATCATGCACGGCACTTTCAATGCGGTAGTGGGCATCAGCGCGGCGGTTGTCACGCCGGCAAACGACCTTCTCTACGGCGGTGCCGGCCTGGCCGGTTTCATCGTCCTGCTGATGATGGATGTTTGTCTGTATCTGTATGACAGGTATTTCAGCAAGGAGAGGGTGTTTGCATCACTTTTATAAATTCTTGTTTATCGAAATGATTACGCCCCGACATTCCAGTAGCGGATTGTCGGGGTGTTGATTTGTGAAGCGCATCCTGCTCCATGGCGATGCAGGAAATACTGCCGCTATCTATTGTTCAGGCGGATTTGCTCGTGATAGAAATAGTTGACGATGACTGGTTTTCCGGGCTTGCTATGGCCGTAAGGAAGATCGTTTCTAAGATACGGGAAATCATTCTCTGAACAGATTTGCTTCACCTGGGCCTCAAGAGCCTGCCAATAGTCACGCTTCCCTTTGTTGTAGATTTCATCGTACAGCGGAACGAGTTGCGGGTATTTTTCGGCGATATAGCGCATGATATCACCCTTGAACTGGCCCCGGAGATTGAGGTTTTCCAGCCAGATGAGGTCGGCCTGGTCCTTTGCCCGTTCGATGATGGCCGGAACATCCGTGATGCCGGGGAAGATAGGGGAGACGAAGCACACCGTGCGGATACCCTCGTCATGGAACCGCTTCATGGCGGACAGACGCCGTTCAATGCTGGGAGCATCGTCCATGTCGTCCTTGAATTGCTCGTCCAGGGTGTTGACCGACCAGGAAACCGTTGCCTTCGGAAATGTTTTCAGGAGGTCGATATCCCGCAGGACCAGGTCCGACTTGGTGGTGACCATGATCTCTGCCGATGTCCCCCTGAGCTGTTCCAGCAGCATCCTGGTGCGCTTGTAAGTAGCCTCGTGCTCGTTGTAGCCATCCGTGACGGAGCCGATGACGATGCGCTGCCCGTCATATTTGTGCGGATCGGTGATGCGCGGCCAGTTTTTCACATCCAGGAACGTGCCCCACTTTTCCGTATGGCCGGTAAAGCGCTTCATAAAAGAGGCGTAACAGTATCGGCAAGCGTGCGGGCAGCCCACATATGGATTAACGGAAAATCCTCCCACGGGCAGGGAGGATTTCGTCATGACAGTCTTGACATCCTTGTAGGCCAGCGTAGTAACGGTCGCCATGATTACCAGTTAAGAGGTTCCTGGAGGATATTCCCGTCAGTCATGGGGCTGTCGGCTTCTCCAAATGCATTGGCCTTGTACTGGATGCACAGCATCGTCAGGTTCTCCTGGCCGTTGTTCTTCAGGGCCCGTTTTCCGTCAGGCGACACACGGATAACCGTACCTTCGCGTACCGGGAAGATTTCTCCATCGACCTGATACAGTCCTTCGCCCTTGATGATGATGTACAGTTCCTCGTGCGTCTTGTGCGTATGGAGGAAACCACTGTCCTGGCCGGGAACGAGCGTCTGGAAGCTTAACTCGCTGCCCGTTGCACCGACGGCCTGTCCGACGAACACTTTCCCATGGAGAACACTCGGACCCATCGGGAGCTCGTATCCAATCACTTCTTCCCATGAACCGATGTTGACAGCTTCAAAGTTCTGTCCTTTTGCGATGCATTCAATCTGTTTCATAAAGCTTGTATTTTATTGGTTTTCAATATTTGTTTCTTATAGAAACTTTGTATCTTTGTGCAAAGATAGATGCTTTCCCCGAGTCTTGCAAGACGGTACCGGAAGGTGCGATAGTTACCTCGGGGTAACAATTGATGATTATCAGACAGATAGACAATGGCAAATTTTGAAGGTTTCTGTCCCGTTCGGGATATCCTCTCCCAGATTGGGGACAAATGGTCCGTCCTGGCCATGGTCGCCATGCAGAAATACGGCGTGTGCCGATTCCGGGATTTCCAGAAAGACATGCCGGACGTTTCCAGGAAAATGCTTTCCCAGACGCTGAAACGCCTGGAGGATTTCCGGCTGGTCTCCCGGACGGTTTACGCAGAAGTGCCGCCCAGGGTGGAGTATCGGCTGACCGAGCTTGGAGAATCCTTCCAGCCGGCTTTGAACGGAATCATTGATTGGGCGCTGGCTAATAGAGATGCCCTGGCTCCGCATGATGCAACTAAGTCAGTCCGATAAATTCGAATTTATCGAATACAGATAGTCCGATACTCAACCACCATATAATCACCGACCCTCACATTGTGATGGTCGGTCTTTTTATTCCCATTTTACTAAAGGCTGTCGATACTATAAAACGAATAGAAAAGACTATTAATCACAGCTATATCGAAAAACGATATTAATGTGATCGCAAATATGACAACCCCTTTGATATCATACTCGTTCACTGGCGTGGACAAAAAAGGATCGTACTATCGCATTCGAGGCAAGAAATGAGTAGAAAAAGGCACAAAAAAGCGGAAAAGATTGATAGCAGGATTGATATCAAGTCTGCTATCAAGCCAATTTCTTGGTACAACCGATTCTCAACGATACTTTTGCATCCGAGACTGACTGCGGCTTCAGAATTGAGAAACGAAAAAGAGTAGTACTTGAGTAACAGTTCGTTAGCTACTACTTCGTTTTCTTGGAGGGGTAAAATCCGTCTTGTACATTTGCCGCTGAGGTCAGAATAGGACACTAATGGACAGAAAACCGGACATATTTGAGAAGATAGCGTACCTGGGCATTGCGATTGCGACGGCCAAGATGTATGTGGATCTTCATAGTGGTAGGATCCATAGTTCTCTCGGTCCGGTCCTCAGCTTCTTCATAGACTTCGCACTATACTATCTCATCTATCGCGCGGGTCGCTTTGTCTGGCGCAAATGGATCAAAGTCAGGGTTGGACAGGAGGATGGCGAGAAAGAGCCCAGATCAGCCTCACAAAGCGTGTATACTTTCATTGCCCAAGCGCAACCCCAGATGGATTTACAGGCCATTAATGATTATGTTCTCTCTTATCTAGGCCCCTTCCTCCAAAATGAAGAAAAGGACCTTCTGAACCGGAATATCCAAGCCTTCGCATCCTCCGATCATCCAGAGCTCTCCCCTATCCTGGATCGAAAGATCAACGGTTACGGACTATATGACATTTACCACCTATGTCACGCCATTGGATATCATGTCGGAAGGAAAAAGAACGGAAGCGACATTTCCCATTTCATCAAGGTCTGCTTCCCTGCATATACGGCTTGTGTTGAAGAGTCAACCATCCGATGTAAGCTTACTTCTGACGAAGGGGATATCACGATTCCCGTTGTTCCTAGAAAAGCAGATATTACTCGATTCCGGTTGAAGGAAAAGGTTATTTCCGGTTAACTATCATATAACTTTTTCACCCGGTTTTCACCCTGTTTCTTTGCAGTCGTTGTTAATCATTAATCGATACCGACATGGACAAAGAACAAATCAAATTCGAGGACCTTCCGAAGGCAACCTCCGAACTCAAATCCGAAGTCAAAGCACTTCGTGCAAGTGTAGAATTATTAGCTTCTAAGCTAGACTCACCTTCATTAAAGGATGAAGATGATGAACTGATTGGCGTGGACGAAGCTTGCCGCATTCTTGGGCTAAAGAAACCAACCGTTTACCACAAGGCCCAGCGCAAGGAAATCAAGTCCTACAAACCGGCCGGATGCAAGAAGCTCATGTTCAAACGATCGGATCTCCAGGCATGGGTCCAGAGCAGTGGCCGTGTCATCGACAGTGAGACCATCCTCAAGGAGTTTCAAAACGGAGTTCGTCACAAGCCCAGGTCCATAACTGGAAAATAGAGCCATGGAAGAAGACGTCAAATATCTTCGTATCGGTACGGCCATCTACAAAGTCGTCACCCGACCATGCATCGACGGTGAGTGCCAGAAAACGCTGCTTCCGTGGCGTTACAGCACCCTTTGTCAGGATGAAGGGAAAGACTATGCGGCTACCATTCCAAAATACGATGGCTTCTGCACAGTCCCCAGCCATACTCATTACAAGCGCGAGATCAACAATTTCTACAACCGCTATGAGCCGGTGAATCATGATCCCGCTCCAGGCCCCTTCCCACATATCGAAGACTTGATCCATCACATATTCGAGGAGCAGTACGAGCTGGGACTTGATTATCTGCAGTTGCTTTACCTCAAGCCAATCCAGAAACTGCCCATCCTTCTCCTGGTATCCGAGGAACGCAATACCGGCAAGACAACCTTCCTGAATTTCTTGAAGGCCGTGTTCCAGCACAACGTCACCTTCAACACCAACGAGGATTTCCATAGCAAGTTCAACTCGGATTGGGCGGGCAAACTTCTAGTAATGGTTGACGAGGTGCTTCTGAATCGCCGGGAGGATACCGAACGTTTGAAAAACCTTAGCACGGCATTGAGCTACAAGATGGAAGCAAAGGGAAAAGATAGACAGGAGGTCGAATTCTTCGCCAAATTCGTACTCTGTTCCAACAACGAGTCTTTCCCCATCATCATTGACCGCGAGGAGACCCGTTTCTGGGCGAGGAAGGTCCATCCGTTGTCCCGGGAGGACCCGGACTACCTAAATCACCTTAAAAGCGAAATACCGGCCTTTTTGAGCCATTTACAGCAGCGCCAGTATTCGACGGAACGGAGTAGCAGGATGTGGTTCAGTGCGGCGGACCTCCATACCGCCGCCCTGGACCGAATAGTCCGGGCCAGCCGCAACCGTGCGGAAAGCGATCTCGCTGAATTACTTGTGGAGATGATGACCATCCTGGATGTAGAGAAACTGACCTTCTGCAAAAGGGATTTGATACAGATACTTCGCTATCACGATATCAAGATGGACGAAGGCCAGTTGCGGCGTATCCTGAATGACAACTGGAAGCTTCCCCATGAAGGCAACGCCCATTCATACACCTTCTATCAGGTCGATCAAGGCTCTCCCACAGGATACCGGGAACATAAGGGGGTGGGAAGGTTCTACACTGCCAGCCTCGATTCCCTCAGACCCTTTTGTTGATTGTGTTGAATCGTTGAACACAATCCAGGAATAACGCTTCTATCAGACGATTATGGCTTTCCCAACGACTTAACGTTACTTCAACACTTCTCAACATTTTTCTGGTAAAAAGAAAAGGGATATAAACCTTGAGGCGTTGAATCCACGTCGACCTCTTAACAAGCTACGTGGCAGAGAACTATGTCGTCGGCTCAACGTTTCATCATGTTCAACATGAAAACTCTTTTTTTCTTTTAACCCGAGATAATCTTCATCTGCCAACCCAAGCTTGCTTGCACCATGGCAGACTCCCACCTTGTTTGTATACAAGTGGGTATTGTGTTACCAGATACCCTTTCAGGGTGGCAGAGTCCCGGGCAAGCCCGGCTCTCTTCTTCAGCAGAAATGCCAACGAGTTGGCACAAAACAAAGGGAAAAGAATAAGTGAGGACTGCCAACATCCCCTGGCACTATGATATCTGCCCGGACACTCGGCGATAAACTATAATAAAATAAAGCTTAACTGCATTATTTGAAATTTAACTATAATTAATTACATTTGCATCGACAAAACTGATGCTATATGGACTTGAAGAAGTATTCGAACACCCAGATCCTGCAAATGCTCGGACTGCGGTTCAAGGATTACAGGCTGATGATGAACCTTTCCCAGGGAGACCTGGCCAAGGCGGCGGGGGTTTCTGTATCCACCGTCCACAAGTTCGAGACGGGCACGATCACGAATATGAACGTCACCAACCTGATGGCCCTGCTTCGACCGGTCGGCCTGCTGGACCGGTTCGACGACCTAATTCCGGAGCAGCCCTCGAATCCTTATCTGACAGTCCCGGAGCATCAGCAACAAAGAGTAAGGAGGAAGAATAATGGCTAGGAATATAGATAATGGCCGCCTGAGTGTCATACTCTGGGGGAAGGAGATTGGGCAACTTTGCTGGAATCCGGCAAAGGGGAACTCCTATTTTTTCTTTTCACACGAATATCTTGCTTCTGGGCTGGATATCGCACCTCTGACCGCTTCGTCGAAGAGTCCTGCCGCGCGTTTCGCCATCTATGGCAACACGGATTCGGCGAAATACCAGAAACTTCCTCCCTTCATCGCGGATTCCCTTCCCGATGATTGGGGCAACACCCTTTTCGACCAGTGGTTCGCTGAGCATCATTACCACGAGAAGGAAAAGACTCCCCTCGCGAAGCTTTCCTTCGTCGGCAGCCGCGCCATGGGTGCACTCGAGTTCGTCCCATGTAGCGAGGATGCCTTCAGTCCGAACGAGAAGCTGATGATCCCGAAACTGTACGACTTGGCGAAGAAGATTGAGCAGGACCGCGAGCATGCGATCATTTCCCCGGAAGAGACACTTACGCAGAAGGCCCTGATGGCCGTCGGAACATCCGCCGGTGGACGCTTCAAGAAGGCTATCATCGCGATGGACGAAGGTGGAAACATCTTCTCCGGCCAGACCTCGGCAAGAGGTGACAGGAAGTATTACATCCTCAAGTTCAATACCCCCGAGTTCTGCCTTTCCGAGATCGAGAAGACCTGGTACGAACTGGCCACCCGGGCCGGGATCACGATGATGCCCTCCCGCCTGATCGAGGTGGAAGGCATCAGTCATTTCCTGACTGAGCGTTTCGACCGCCGTGCCAGTGAGAAGGTGTTCACCCAGACGCTGGCGGCTGTCAATCCGGAGGCTTATTGCTACGAGGATCTCTTCTCTACCTGCAGGCAACTCTCCATTCCCCAGGATGAATTGAACGAGCTCTATCTGCGGATGGTGTTCAACATCCTCTCCAACAACACTGACGACCACGCCAAGAACTTCTCCTTCATCATGGAGAAGAACGGCTCCTGGCACCTCTCTCCTGCATACGACCTCTGCTTCATCTTGAAGACGGCAGCGACTCCAGAGAGGCGTCACGAATTCTCCGTGAGGGGGAAGTTCGAGGATATAACCACTGCGGACCTGCTGGCCTTTGCTGTCCAGAACGACATCAAGAATCCAGCGAAGTACATTGACAAGGTGAAGGAAGCGCTCAAGGACTTTCGGCCCCTTGCTTCCGCGAACGGTGTCGCTCCGCTCTTTATCGACATCATAGAGTCACGGCTGCGAGAACTCTCTCCGGATGTCTTTGAACCGGCTGTCGCCACTTCGGATCTGATCCGATTCGAGATGACCGATTCAGGAAACATCCACCTCTATGCGATGATCGACGGCCAGGAAAAAAGGCGTGTCTTCACGAAGAAAAACGAGCAGTATGAGGCCGTTCTAGGGGCCATGAAAAAGACGCTCTCAAGAGAGGAGCAGGAAGATATCCTGGAAAGGCATTTTAGGTAGGAGATACCTGGCAGAACTCATTTCTTCTCTCCCCTTTTTTTCTTTGCCCGGGCTTGCCTGAAAGGTGGCAAACTTGTATGTCTCCTAAGGGACATGCATATTGAGTTACCCGATGCCCTTTTTACCCGGCAGAATCGGGCAAGCCCGATACAAAAAAAGAGTGATGGCGGAATGATGACAGGGTGGCAAAACAGCGTGTCGCTCTCCGTCATTTTTATTAGCGAATTTCAACCATTTATGCTATATTTGCCACTGCAATAACCCAACGAGTATTGTAGACATACATAACTAGCATTTGCTATTTATTCGGTTACCAGAAACCTGAGAAATTTCTAAAGTGAAAGACCGAATAAGTCAGTAAATGTCTGCGCTTTGGCGTGGACACGACTTATTCATTTTCACGGCTTCTCAGGGCCTCTGGTGTGGATAGGAAACGATCCACGCCTTTTTTTGCCCATTGGAAGCCGTCAATCGAGTAAACATCAAGTGCCCAATGAAAGCGCAGAATGGACACCCAAATCAAGTCCAAGGAGAGGGTGTCGGCTCACGGCGAGGTATTCACGAATCCCCGCGAAGTGAACGCGATGCTCGACCTTGTGAAGGCGGAGACGGAGCGTATAGACTCCCGTTTCCTGGAGCCTGCTTGCGGCGATGGTAACTTCCTCATAGAGATTCTCCGACGCAAACTCGCCATTTGCGAGGCCCGCGTCAAAGCAAAACAATATACCCAACTTCAGTACGAGCATGATGCTATCTGGGCCATTTCCAGTATCTACGGCATCGAACTCCTGGCCGACAATGCCGCCGCCTGCAGAGAACGCCTTCTGAACTACTTTACGGAGCAATACCAGACCCTATTCAAATCCAAGTGTAAGGACAACTGCATCGAAGCTGCCCGCTATATCCTTTCCAAGAACATCATCCACGGCGACGCCCTCACCTACAAACGTGTAGACAAGCCGGACCTGTGGATTCATATCAGCGAGTGGAGTTTCATTGGCGCGGATAAAGTCAACCGCCGGGACTACGAATTCTCCTATCTCGTTGGCGAATATGAGAGCGACGGGCTTTTCTCCGACCTTCCGGCTGAGACCTATGCGCCTGTCCATTTCCTCAAGATAAATGCTGCTGCCTATGGTGAACAGTAATTACAATCCGGACGTGCTAAACTGCATTGCCAATTTGAGCAACGACGAAGTTTTCACCCCGCCGGAACTGGCCAATCGTGTCCTGGACCTGCTGCCGCAGGACGTTTTCAAGAGCCCTGACACCAAATTCCTCGATCCATTCTCAAAAAGCGGCGTCTTCCTCCGCGAAATCGTCAAACGGCTCGACCGTGGTCTGGAATCCCAGATGCCTGACCGTCAACTCCGCATCGACCATATCTTGCACAACCAGGTCTTCGGCATCGCCATCACGGAGTTGACCTCATATTTGTCACGTCGCTCCGTTTATTGTAGCAAGCACGCCAACGGCAAATACAGCGTCTCCAGATTCAATACAGAAAGCGGAAACATTCTGTACGCAAATCGCTCCCACACCTGGGAAAACGGTAAATGTAAATACTGCGGTGCATCCCAGACGGTCTATGACCGAGGCTCCGAGGCAGAGCAATATGCCTATATGTTCATCCATACAGACAATCCCAAACAATTCTTTGGAAATATGAAGTTTGACGTAATCGTCGGCAATCCGCCGTATCAACTTGACGATGGCGGTAATAATGCCAGTGCATCTCCTCTATATCAGAAGTTTGTGGAACAGGCAAAGAAACTAAAGCCTCGTTACCTGTCAATGATTATCCCTTCCAGATGGTTCGGCGGTGGCAAGGGCCTGGATGATTTCCGTAAAGAAACATTGAACGACAATCGTTTCAGGGTTATAGTGGATTACGAGAATGCCAACGATTGCTTTCCTGGCGTAGACATCGCTGGTGGAGTTTGCTATTTCCTTTGGGACCGGGAACACCCTGGTGATTGTCGAGTTGTAAATATCAATAACGGGCAGGAAGTATCGACAACGCGTCGTTTGAATGAATTTGGCACTTTCATTAGGCGTGCTGAAGCCTTGCATATTGTGAAAAAGGTTCTTTCAAAGAAAGAGCCATTAATGTCCAATGTGGTTTCAAGCAGTAAACCTTTTGGACTAAGAACCTTTGTTCGCCCCCAGAAATCTGGAGACATAAAGCTTCGCTGGCAAAATGGCGAAGGCCCCTACAGTCGTTCCGAAATAACTGTAGGAGTTGAAATGATCGACAAATGGAAGGTTATTACTTCATACGTGGGATATGACCATGCAGGGAATCCGGGAAAAGACGGCAAACGAAAGGTCTTCAATAAAATTGATATTCTCCCTCCTGGAACCATCTGCAACGAAACATACTTGGTAATCAATTACTTTGATACAGAGAAAGAAGCAAAGAATATGGTTGGCTATATGAAAACCTTATTCTTCCGCTTCCTTGTTTCGCAATTGATGTTCTCCCACCACATTACGAAGAATGCTTATCAATTTGTACCTGTTCAGGATTGCGAACAAGAATGGACAGATGAAAAACTGAACAAGAAATACGGGTTGTCAGAAGAAGAAGTCGCTTTTATCGATGCCTCAATCAGGGCATACGATTAGGTTCTTCTCAATGATTAAACAATAATCGACTTATGGCAGCACAAGACCTACTCCGGAATAAAGTAGCCGAGACCCCGACCATCTACGCCTATGAGCACATAGGTTACCCAGCCCATAAGGGATGGCTGAAGGTTGGCTATACCACCCGCGACGTTGAGACCCGTGTGAGGGAGCAGAACCAAACCGGAAACATCCAGTACCGGATTGTTCTCAAACGCCCGGCTATGCGTAAGGACGGCTCATCCTTCACTGATAAACTGGTCCACCGCATCCTTCGCAAAGACCACATCCGCAATCCGGAGGGCGAATGGTTTGTGTGCGACATTAAGAAAGTGGAGCAGGCTATCGCCACAGCTGTGGCCGGGAAGGACAAGATGATCGACCGCATCTATGATTTCCCAATGCGTCCGGAGCAGGAGCGTGCTGTAGTCAAGACATCGGCCTACTTTGATGCATTCAAGAAAGACCCAACCAATCGTGGCCTCACGCCGCACTTCCTCTGGAACGCCAAGATGCGCTTCGGCAAGACTTTCACCACCTATCAGCTCGCCTTGAAGATGAAGTGGAAGAAGGTTCTGGTCCTTACTTTCAAACCAGCCGTCAAGACCGCTTGGGAAGAGGATCTGCTCACGCATAAAGACTTTGAAGGATGGCAATTCTGCCAGAAGCAGGAAGACCGGGAATTCAACTACGTCAACGAGCGCAAGCCGTTTGTCTGCTTCGCTTCCTTCCAGGACGTGCTTGGAAAGAATGATGCTGGCGGTATCAAGGCCACCAACAAATGGATACAGACCGTAGATTGGGACTGCATCGTTCTGGACGAATACCACTACGGAGCCTGGGGTAAGAACGCCAAGAACTTCTATGACAAAAAAGACCCGGCACTGAAACGTGCCGAGGAAGTCGGTGAAATCATCACGGAGGATGCCGATAACGTCCGTGAATTGGAGGCTCGCGAGATGTACGATGAGGGCTTGATGCCGCTACGTACTGGCGCATACCTCTATCTCTCCGGGACGCCCTTCCGCGCCATCTCCACCGGTGAATTCATTGAGGAGCAGATTTACAATTGGACATACTCCGATGAGCAGGCTGCAAAGGAAGCATGGCAAGGGCCGAAGAACCCTTACGCCCAGCTTCCCAAGATGGTGATGCTCACATACCAGTTGCCGGACAGCATCCGTGAGATTGCTGCCCAGGGAGAGTTCGACGAATTCGACCTGAACGAATTCTTCCGGGCCGAGGATGACTATTTCCTGCACGAGGAATACGTCCAGAAATGGCTGGACCTAATCCGTGGCGCTTACACCGAGAACATCGTTACGGAACTCAAATTAGGCACGGAAAAGCCGCCTATGCCGTTCTCTGATGCCCGTCTGCTCAGTTACCTGCAGCACACCTATTGGTTCCTCCCGTCTGTTGCCGCTTGTCGGGCTATGGCTAAATTGCTAAAGAAGCGCTGCAACCGCTTCTACGATGAGTATAATGTCATTGTCGCTGCTGGCAATGAGGCCGGAATGGGTGCCCAGGCCGTAGAGCCAGTGTATAATGCAATGGAAGACCCGCAGCAGACTAAGACAATCACCCTCTCCTGCGGCAAACTCTCCACTGGCGTCACTGTGAAGCCCTGGACCGGTATTCTGATGTTGCGTAACACCACCTCTCCGGAAACTTATTTCCAGGCAGCATTTCGCGTTCAGTCTCCCTGGACCACAAAGGATGAATGGGGCGAGGAACTGATTCTCAAGCCATTCTGCTACGTGTTTGATTTTGCCCCTAACCGGGCACTCCGTCAGGTAGAAGAATACAGTTGCCAACTTAATGTCCACGAGAGCAACCCCGAGAAGAAGGTGGAGCAGTTCATTAAGTTCCTGCCCATCCTGGCCTTCGATGGTTCTTCAATGAAGGAAATTGACGCCGCCGGCGTGCTCGATATGGCGATGAGCGGCACCACCGCCACGCTCCTTGCCCGTCGCTGGGAGAGCGCCGTGCTGGTTAATGTGGATAATGCCACTCTCCAGCGCCTG
>JAEEGK010019518.1_pt1 | contig 14524 bp, 8 predicted proteins | sample 8958771 | NCBI WGS metagenome assembly JAEEGK01 (sample SAMN16246547, study PRJNA631951) | gut metagenome | biome: gut microbiome; feature: rumen; material: SC-attached | host: Bos | place: Iran: Karaj | collected 2018-10
TTTAATTAAAATATTAGGTTTATTAATTAATAAAAAAACTTCAAGAAATCAAATTAATTTCAAAGAAAGTAAATTAACTTCTTTTCTGAAAGGATTTATTGATTTAAATTCAAAAGATTTTATTTATTTAATTACTCATTTAAATGATAATGAAGATTTATTAAAAAATAATATTAATATTCTTAAGTTTTTACAAAATTATAATATTATATTTTAAATTAATATGAATCTAATTTTATAAAAAAACTTAAAATCAAAATATTAATTAAAATATAATATATTTAAATGAATAATTATAAATCATATGAATATAAATAGGATTAAAAATCAAATTTAATGTCAAATAAACATAAATTGCTTATATTTGAAAATAATACTCTCAATAATAGAATAGTAGGAAATATTTTATTGTATAATAATTAAAGAGTAATGAAAAAGATAAAAATTGTATATTCATAAAATGCTTATAATTGCTAATAACATAATTTAAAATTGAACTTAATATTATAAATAAATATAATATTGGGTTTAAAATATAAAATAAAAGAATAAATATTTATTCAGATCTATATTTATTATAATTGTTGATTCTTTTGGTATAAGATAAAATAATTTTTTAATTTTAATTTAATATATAATCATTATTTTAAAAATGAAGGTAAAACAATGGTTTAAAATAATAAAAATGAATTGAAAACTAAAAATTTGATAAATATTAAAATAAAAAAATCAAAACTTTATTGTGTGTTTGAAATCTTTTATAGCAATATTATCTAAATAAATAATTTATTAATCAAATTAAAAGAAAATCATTGAATTTTGAAAAAAGTTTTAAATATTTTTTTTTAATTTATTATACTTAAGATGAATATTATAAAAATACTTGTTTAAAAAAGTATATAGCCTTCTTTTTCTATTTTTAAATGTAAAATATATTTATGAGTTAAATCCCTTAAAATTTTATTATGTTTTTTTAAATTATGAATTATCAGTAATAAACAATCAAATAATTAATAATAATTATTTGTTTTTTTTATTATTTTAATTTATTTTATTTTAATATTAAAATCATAAAATATTATTTGATTGAATTATAATATAAACAAAAGAATGTTTTATAAATAACTTAAGAAAGCAATAGTATTAGGTTGGAAAAGCAAAACATTTTTCTTTTGTTTGATTAAATGAGGATTTTCATTATTTTTGAAATAAAATAATTAAATTCTAAATGATAAATAAATAAATTATATTATAATAATGGGTATTAATGTTTGTAACAAGTATATAATTCAAAATAATAACTAAAAGAAATGATATTTTAAAAGAAAAATGAACAATTAGAAGAAGGTTTATTAAAATTGAAATATTGAATTATTAAATATTATCTTAATTTAAATTTGTAAATAATATTGAAAAAGAAAATAGTCTAAAGAGTAAATTAAATAAAAAGAAATAAGAATTTAAAATTAGATAACTTTTTCTATTTTTCCTATTGATCTTCTGAATTCTTGTTAAATATTGAGAAAAAAAAATTTATTTTTCTCAAATTAAATTAAATATAATAATAAAAATGGATTTGAAATAGGAGAAATAGCAATAAATAATTAACCAGAAAGGAAAAGAATATATAAGAAATAGGAAATAATTAATAGGAAATATTGAGATATAAATTTACAAAGGGAAAATTTTAGTATAAAAGTCAAATATTTTTGAAAAAAAAATAAATAACTCTTTTCATCAATTTTACCTTTATTCTAACTCATATTATTTGATTATTTTAATTTATTAAATAATATTAAATATTTTTATTAATTAATTAAAAAAATTTATTCCTTTAAAATGTTACACTAAAATAATTGTTTAAAAAAAATACATTTATTTAAAGAGTAGTACTTCCTGATTGCCAAATAAGAATATTTAATTCTCCTACTTTAAATAAGCCATATCTTCTACTTTTATGAACAACAATAGTCGAAAAATCTTTTCCAATAATAACATTCCATTTTCCTTCTTCTTTTTCTAATAATTTTGATTTAATAAATTCACACATTTTTGTTGTGGTTTTTTCATCGTCAAATGCTCTTTTAATCACATCTTTCATTACTGTTTTAATATTATCATCTAAATCAAGAATTAATTCTTGAGGAATTTCTATTATTTGGGCTTCAGGTTGTTTTTGCTCTTCCATTTTATTATCTTTAAAATTTAATAATATTATGTATTTTTATGAATAACAAAATATTTTGATAAATTATATATATATTTTTTAAGTCAATATAAAAATTAAAAAATAATTAAAAAAGTTCAGTCAAATAATATGTAAAAAATGAGTTTCAATAATTTTAACTAGATTTAAATCTAATATTGACATTAGGAGGAAAGGAAATATATATAAATTAAATATGTTAATGTCTTCTTTATGTTTTTGGATATGTCCCAACCTCAATTATATATATATAATAATGTGTAAAATATATTGCCGAGAGTCTAATAATATAAATTATAAGAAGAAAATAAAAATTTAAATGTCCTTTCTGTACAATGAATTTAGGTAGTAGAGAAGTTGATGTAGAAATTAAAAATATGAAAAATAGTTTACAATTGTATTTTAATAAATCAACTTTATTTAATAAACATTATTTATTTCAAACTATAATTGATGATGATAAAAAAACAATTGTTATAAAAAATGTATTTTATGTAAAAACATATAATAAATATATTATATTATCTATTTAATAATTATTTAGTGAAATGAAAAATTTTGTAAATAGTTATTTTGGATGAATTTTGATTAATGTGTTCAAAGGAGGTTGTGTCCAAAATATGTATTACTTGTTGAAAAGTTTGCAATATTTCAATAAAGATTTTGTGAAAGAGATGAAAATTCTTTGAAAATCTATCATTATTTTTTTAATGTTTATTCTATTTTTAAAGATGATGAAAAAAATAAGCAATTATAAAATTATACTTTAAATTTGAGATTATAATAATAACTTTAATATTATCTTAAATAAATCACCCTAATAACTTTGATGAAAGAGATATTTAAAAGACAAAAAATGTCAAAAAGTTATTTTGATTCGTCAAAAATATATAAATCATTTTTTTATATTAAATATATTCTGAATGCTAAAGAAAATAGCATTTATATGAAGATTATTTTTAGTTAATAATTACTTTTTGAATTAAAAAAAATGAATATTACTTGTATCAAATATACCTTTGTCGAGAATATGAACAAGTTTATTTTAATAATAAAGTAAAAATATGATTTTTTGACCAAATTTTTAACATTTTTTTTTTTTCAATTTTTTAAAAAAGATCTGATTTTAATTAACTATATAAATAAATAATAAATGATATTTATAAATTATGATAATTTTCTTTTTTTCTACAAAAAATGAATTCAAAATCCTTGAAATATTAAAGATATTTTATTTTATCATCATGAGTTTCAATAAAATATAAAAATATTAATTAAAATATTATCCTAAATATCATAAAAATATAAATTGATAAATAGATATTTATTTTTTATTAAAAATATATTGTTTTAATTCTTTTTTTAACTCATATAAAAAATTATTGATTAAATGGTTGATCGGATTTTATTAAAATTTTAATCCATATTTTAATTATTAATTAAAAAGCAGTAATTCTTAGAATTGTATTAATTAAATAAAAAAATATTCTGATATATCAAATATTTATTGCTTGTATTGTGACTGATAATAATTTATATTTTAGTTTAAAATTAATAAATTAATCTATAATAAAATCGAAAAAGAATAATGATCTTATAATCATATATTAAATAATTTAGAATTTAAAAAATGAAAAAAATAATTAATAAATCATATTCATTTTATTTTTGTCATATGAGTCAATTTATATCAAAATCAGTAGTTATGCATTCAATACTTTTTATTTTAGAATCAATAATAACATTATCTCAATTTCTTGAAATTTATAATAATGAATATCAGAGGAATAATAATAAATTAAAGATAAATAAAATAAGTATTCCATTAAAAGTTTTGAAAATTTTAAATATTAAAAAAGAAAAAAATATATTTATTATTTTTATTCCTTTAACAGTTATTTTAGACATTTTTTATTTATTCTATGATATGATTATACCTCAAAATAAATTGTTATCTTCTTTGGTAATAAATTTTTATGAACTTTTATATTTTAGATTTTTATTTATTTTTTATACAACTATAATATTCAGTGTTAATGAATTTTATTTTTTCATTTCTATTTTAGTTGTTTTTATACATTTAGTAATTACAGTTTATAATTTTCAAATTCATCATCTTTATTATTTTTCTCCTACTTTTATTTCTCTTCCTTATGATTATTTAAGTTCAACAATTGATATAATAAATTCATTTATTAAAGTTTTTATTTCTTTAAGTTTAAACAGCGGAAATATAATTTCAAAACATTTTTATTTTCTTTCTTTTATTTTTTATTTTCTATCATCAGTTTATTTTATTTTAGTAATGATTAATAATAGTTATTATTTGATGAACAATAAATTTTTATCAAAAATTAGATTATCAATGAATTTTGGAATTTTTATAACTTTAATTTTTATGTATTTTAATGGACCACATCGAGTTCTTTCAATTAGTTTTTTATATGTAATATTTTATGTTTTTATTGTTATTTTCATTGGTAATTTAGTATATAATCCTTTCAATTTTATTAATATTCAAAAAAATAACCATGATTCAAATGCTATTTATTATCTTTTTTCTAATTTTTCTGAATTACAAAATAAAATTAAATTTCAACAAGCTATGATATATCATAGACAAAATTGTGGAATTTGTGAAATGTGTTTATCATTTAAAGACAATAAATTACTTAAAAATAAAGATGATGAAAATAATGAAAGTCAAAATAGATATTTTTCAATAATTTATAATGGACATAATAAATATTTTAATTTATTATTGTTTATCATGAAAAATTATAAAGAAACTAAATTAAAGTTTTTATCAAATAATCCTCATATCATTCTTAATATTTTATATTTACATTATACTTATTTTATAAATAATAATAATTTAAGACTTAATTTAGAAGTGCTTTTTTTTGTTTTAAATGAAAAGAATGTGAGTCAAATTGAAGAACAACAAATTTTAGTGAAACAATTAGTTTTAATGAATGATTTTATTTGTAATTCAAAGAAAACTATAAGTCAAATTAAAAAAATAATAAATTGTTCTTTCTCTGATTCACCTTCTCAATTTGATGAAATGATAAAATTATCTCTTTTATTAAATAATTTAGATTCTAAAAACTTTAGGAAAAATTTATTTAATAAAAAAAGTAATATTCATAATGGAAATGATTCTTTTTATTCTTTAGTTATTTGTTCTATTTTTTATGAAGAACTTCTAAATGTTCATATTCCTCATAATCTAATTCAAATAAGAGAGAATTTTTCTCAATATGAAGAAATAATTACTTACTTATACCATAATAATAATCATATTACTTTATTATTTGATGTTGGGAATTTTGATGTTAAAATAATTAGAGTTGGAAAAAATTTAATCTCTTATTTAAATAGTTCTTTATTTGATATTTTTCCAAAAAATTTTGAAGATTATCAAAGAGAAGAAATAAAAGAAATTTTATTAACTTATTTAAAGAAAAATAATACATCAAATTCATCTATTTATAATATTCCAGAAATGAAATTTATTATCATTGAAAAAGATAATATTCAATTATATTATAAATTATTAAATTTACAAATTAGTCTTCTTTTCAAAAAGGAAATGTCAGATAATATGGTTTTAAATGGTCAATATTCAATAGAACAAAATATTATAATTACAAAAATTCAAAAAAATTTAAAAAAAAAAGAGACAATAATAGGGTTTGGAAATAAAAAATATATTTATCCTCATAAATTGAATAAACAAAGACTAACATTAATGCAATTTCTATCAGATAATAAATTAACTAAAGAAAATTTATGTTTAATATATTCAATAGTTAACAATGATAATAAATATAATATTTACAAAAATAAAACAGGCAAAAAAAAAGAAGAAATAGAATATTTTTCAGAGGATTTAAACGGAAGCTATGAACAATCTTTATTAGAAAAATATAAAAGAGATGAAGTTGCTTCAGTTGCTTCAACAACAAGTATTGATTCTATAGCAAATAATTATTATAAAAAAAATAGTATAGATTCTAATAATTTATCAGCTACACAAGATTTATTTAAAATATTCCAAATTATTGAAATTGTTTTATTATTTTTATTGATTATTTTAACAACAATTGTTTTTGTTCATCAAAATAAATTAAAAAACAAATTTAATAATGAATATTCAATGATGGGTGATTTTAGATTATTTTATAGAAAATTATATCATTTAATATCTTCTTTTTTAAATGTAATGTGTATAGCAATTAGTCCTAAAAACAAAGAATGTAGAAATTTTATGCATGAATATACTATTAGATATAATAATATTCATTTTGAACATCAAATTAATTTTACTAAAATTTTAGAAGAAGAAAATTATATTTTAGCTTCTGGATTTGGAAATACTTTATATAAATTACATTTTTCTTTTGGTGAATTAGATAATAAAAAAATCAATTATATTTTAAATAGTAATTTTACTTTCAGACAAATTGTTCCTAATTATTCAAATAAAACTTTATCTGTTGTTAATGTTAATTTTTCTTTTAGTGAAGCTTTAGAAATAATTGTTAATTCTTTTATTATTATTAATTCTAAATATAATCAATATATGTATGTTCCTTTTTATATTATAAATTATGAAACAAATATCTTTGAACATATTAATTTTGAAGTTGGAGTTAATGAAGTACAAATTGAAATTTATCAACTTTTATTAAATTTTTTTAATTATGAAAAGACATTAAAAGAAATAAGATATATTTTAGATGATTATTATGATTCACAGTTAAAATTTTTTAAATTCATTTCTATTATTTATCAAATCATTATATTAATAAATAAATTTAGTATTATATTCATTATTTATTTTTATATGAAAAAATTTAAAGATGTTTTATTAATGGTTTTAAATTCTATTAGAATTAAATTAAAAAGAGGAGAAGATGACTATTCTAAATTTAAAGAAAATTTTGAAAACAAAATTGAAAATTTAGAAGTATTAATCGAAATGTACTCAGAAAATCCTGTTATTATATTATCTAAATTAGAAGACACATATCATAATTATAAAAAAGATTTTAGAGAATATTTAAAAAATAGAAATAACAATAATAATAAAAATGAAGAATTAGAAGATAAATATCAAAAGTTATTAAAGAAATATCAACAAAAATACATTTTTTCAACGAAAACCTTAAAAAAAAGTGGATTTGAAAATAAATATATATTATTTCGTGTTTTAATGATAATAGGAACAACAATAATTTTTATAATAGAAATTTATTTGATATTTAAATCATTTAATAATTCAATATTAGTAATTAAATTAATAAAAAATAGTGCATCAACTGAATCAACAGGATATAAAAATATGATCTTTTTTCAATTAATGTTATATCTAAATCAAACAGAAGAAGAAATTTCTTATCATGCAGAATATTTAAGTATAGATTCTAAAATTCAAGAAAAATTTATTGATATTTTTGTTACTGAAAAAAAGCAAAAAGAAGTTTCCAATATATTATTATTTTTATCTAATATTGTTTCTATATCTTGTGAAGATTTTTTTTCTTTGGCAAATGATGAAAGATTAAATAAAATAAATGAAAAATATCCAAACGAAAAAATTTATTCTAATTTATCATATTATTGTTCTACTACAGAAGCGATGAAAGTTCATAAATCTGAAATTGTTTTTCAAAATTTATTTGGGTTAATTAATGATGGAATTAAATCAATCGGAAATAAAAGTTATAGTGGAATTATTAACTTTCTTGAAAAAGATTATTTATATAAATGTGCACTTTTTAATTTTTTTATTTATAGACCTTTAAGAAGTATTGTTAATTTCCAAGTTATTAAATTGGGAACAAATAATATCATCAAATTATTTGATAGACTTTTTTATATTAATATTATTATTGATGTTACTTCTCAATTATGTGTTTTAAGTATCATAATTTTCATTTTTATCATAGGAGTTGAAAAAACTTATAAAAAAATTATCAGGTTAAAAAATGTATTTAGTATTTGTAATTATTAATAAAAATATATTTTCCAAAAAAACTATAAATAATATACATTTTAAAAAAAAATATATGAGTTCAAGATAAATAAATAAGTAATTCAATGATATAATTATTAACTAAATTTTTATATTTTTTTAACTTATTTTTGTATGAAAATAATTTAAATACATTTATAACAAATAAAAAAGTAATAAATAAAATACTTAAAATAAAAATAAAAATAAAATATATTAATCATATAATTTTTTTTCTTTAAGTAGATCCCAAAAAATCCTTCAATCAACTAAAATAAAAATATTTTAATAGAAAATATAATAAAAGTATAATTTAATATCTAATTTCAGTATATTCAAAAACAATTTATTAAATTCAACAAATTTTTTTCTTTATGAAATATTGAATAATATAGAAATAGTTATTATAGTTGATATACTTTTTTTCCGTTTGATAAATGCAATTTAAGTAAAATAAATTATCTCAAATTAAAATTTCATTTTCAAAAATTGTTTTTTAATTCCAATTATTCTAAATAAAGTTTCCTATTCAGATGTAAATTAATTAAAGTTACTCTTGGATATTTGTTTATAAATTTTTTATTATTTAATCAACACCAAATAAAGAGATGTAGATGATAAATAAGAAAATTCTGATTGTTTTTCTATTAAATTATTAAGAATTTCTTTCTTTAATTTTAATTCTGTTTTATCATCAAAAATTTCTTTTCCAGAAAAGTAATATATCTTTTAGTAAATTTATCCATAAAAAATTATTTTACTTAAAAATTTTTTATAAATAATATAAAAAATAATATAAATAAAGTAAAACAATTTTAAATTAAAAAAAATAAAGTTTCATTAACTAGATCATTTTCAATACAAATACTTTTTTCCTTATTAAATCATTTAAAATCAGTATTCCTTTATTTTATTTCCTATCTAATTCAATAATATCATGAATATAAAATAGTAAATTCGTTAACATTTCAGTTTCAGAAAATCCAAGAGTTAAAAAATTTTCAAACTCAACTTCATTATTATTTAATTTTTTCCAAATCATTCCTTTATTTTTAGTCCATTGATTTAAATCATTTTCATTTAATTTATTAATAATTAATTTAAATTTAATCTTCATTCCAATTCCAACATATCTTGGATCAGTAGTGAAAAAACCAAATTTTTCATCATATTCAAATCTTAAATGTTTACTTATTTCATTTATTTCTTTTATTAAATTTGCCATTCCTTTTGAAATATTTTCTTTTGGATGTTTTATATTATATATTAATTTTATGTGGTCTATATCATTAATTATACCATAAATATTTGGTTTTTCAAATTTTATTATTAATCTATTATCTTCTAATTCTTTTATATTTAATTTATTTTTTATTTCTTCATATTTTAATTCAATATCATTATCTGATATTATTTTTTTACCTTCTTCTGAATTTATTTCATAATAAGAAGCAAATTTTTCTGTTTGATTTTTCTCATTTATTATATTTATTAATGAATTTTTAAATTCTTTTGTTAAATTTTGATAAAGAAAATTACATGGAAAAGGATAATTTTTCATATTTCTCATTAAAATAATATTAATATTTGTAATTAAATTTAATTCATTATCAGTTAAATTTATTATTTCTCTTGGATTTTCGGGTTTGGAAATATGATTAAATTCATCAAGTTCAAAATTTTGAATGTTCATAATTAATTTATGTATAAAATAATAAAAAATATAATATTCATATCTATCATTCATTATTGGAAAATTTTCTTTTTCATTTAATAAATAATATGAAAGAATATTATTTAAATTTCTTCCGTTTGATGATACATAATATTTTATTTTATCAAAGGAATAATCATATGCCAAAGTAATTGGATTATTCTTTTCTATAAATTCTTTTTTACTTAAATCAACTTCAATTTTTGAACTGTCTAATCTAATTATACCTAAAATTTTTGAGAGATATTTTATAAAGAAATTAACTTCATTTATATCTGATAAAAGAAAATTTTGATTTGAATACAAATAATTATCTTTAAAATAGAAATTACAAAATTTTGAATTTTCAATTATTTCTTTAATTTTCTCAAAATTATTTAAGTTAATTTTCGAATAAATTTTAAAGCCAGCTCCTAATAAAGAAATTTCTGAAGTAATATAACCATAATTACAAAAACAAAATTGAAAAGAAAAAGAAATATTTCTTAAAATATTAATTGCTTTATTAAAGCTTTTTATAATATCATCATTTTTTTTATTTGAAACAATTAATTTAAAATGATTGGTGAAATTTAATAAAACTAAAATTGATTGATCTTGATTAGAATAAAGAGCTCTATCTTTATCAGTATAATTATCATTTTCAAAACCTAAATTTTTAATAAGCTCCAATTCTTTTTTTACAATATGATTATCAAATTTTCTAAAATTATCTATTTTTTTAACACTTTTATCTAAAATATTTTCTTGAATTAAAAATTCAATTTCTTTTTCAAAATCTTCTTTTAATTTACAATTATTTTTATTAACATTATTAAAAGAATAACCATCAACATTTCTACTAAATTCAAAACTAATTTCTTCTAAATTATCTTTAATTTCATTTAAATAATAAATATCTTCATTTTGAATTTGAGGAAAAGTATTAACTCGATAAAATTCTTTATCTTCGTTTTTTTTAATATTATGTACTTGGCAAATAATATCATTTAATAAATCATCATAACTATTAATACAATCATCATCAGTTAAACAAATTCCAATTTTATTTTCTGGAGAATTTTCAGAAATAATAGTTAAATCATTAATGTTATTATTATATCTTGTTTTAATATATTTAAATTCATTCCAAATTTCATCATTTAAATATTCACTTAATAAATTTTTACTTTTAAATTTAGGGTATCTTACTATTGGAACTCCTTCTGGATAAGGTGGTGGAATATTTATATTATTTTCTGTTCTTTCTTCTTCTGATAATAAACCTGTTAAATATTTTATCATGTACACTATTGGATTTGTGGAAAGAGAATGAACTAAACTATTTGTTAATTCACTGATTAATTTTTCTAATTGATGAGTTTTTATATATTCTATGTAGAGATGTTTTTTTTCTTTTTGATTACTCATTTTTTTTTGAGAAATTTTAATATTATTAATTCTTTCAGTTTTTTGAAAAAATATTTAGTGTATTTAATATTTTTTTAGTTAAATATTATTTAAATTTATTTTTTTATATATAAAAACAAAAAATAGATATTAATTTTTTTACTATTGAGTTTTTAAAAATCGGGATTGAGAAAAACTTTCTATTAATTTTTTTTCATTTTTATAAGCAAATTGTTTAAATTTTGAAATATCAACTCTATAATTATCATTTAAATCATAAGTTATATAATAATTTGACACAATATTAATTAAAAATTCTTTAGTTTCATCATCAGGTAAATCAACATTTTCCATAGTTATAATAATATCTTCATAAGCTTCATGTAATTTATTTAAATAAATTATTCTCTTTTCTAAATCTTCTTTACTTAAATTTTCAATGTTGACATTTGTTACTTCTTTATTTGGATCTTTTATATGATTATTTATTTCTTTTTTTTCTTTTAATAAAGCTTCTGATTTTTTTTCATTACTGCTATTATTTCAGGAAGGTTTCTGCATTTTTAAATTCTGTGTATGAACATTGAGAACTACAACATCCCATTTTTTATGGTTTATATATATTTATTTTTTAATTTTTGATTTATAGTTATTACAATGTTATGAGAATTTATATATATTTATCCTTTTTAAGTGAATTATAATATTTTTGTGATTTGTTTTCTTTTTTAATATGGGAGAAATTTGATTTTAATGTATTGAAATTATTATTATTAGATAAAAAAGAATTAACAAAATTAAATAAGTTAATATAATTTGAATTATTATCTATTAAACATAAAATTATATTTAATTCTCGAAAATAAAATAATATATTAATTAATGCAATCAGAGATTTTAAAATATTATATATTTATTTCCTTATTACACTGTCAAAACTAACACAAATAAACTCTGTTCAACAATAAAACTTTTTTCAAAATAAAAAATAATTTAAAATAAAAATTATCATCAATTCAAATAAAATTGTATATTCAAAAAAATTATTTTGTTTTTATTATATTAATTGAACATTTTTCAATCTATTTTTTGTTTTGGGAAAATTTACTTTTAAATAATTATAATATAACAAATAAAAAATTTGTGTCATTTAAATTATATATAATAAAATTAAATCTTTTTTTAATAGTAGCAATAAACTCAAAATAAAAATGAAATAAAAATGAAATAAAAATGTATAAATCAATTAAAATTTGATAATATTTTTTCTGAAAATAGAAAAGAAATAATCCAAAATTCAACTATATAATTAAAACATAGAAAGTTTAGTTCAAATGTTTCTGTTTATTTATATTTCAAAATAAATATTTTTTTATTATCATTTAAGTCTATTTTATTAATATAATCATCAAAATGAAAAAATAATTTCAAAAGAATAAATATTCCAATCTATTTTACTATATTACTATATAATAATAAAATAAATACTTTGTTTAAATAATTATTAAACTTTAAATAAAAAAATTCAATTCCAATAATAAAATATTCTTTTATGAATTTAATAAGAAGGTTTAATATAATCAAGACCCATGGCAATATTTCTTCTATTAGGAATTTCTCTCCAATCTCTATAATCAATCTCTCCTCTTGGTGCATTATCTAAAATTCTTTCAATATCAAATAATAAGCTTTTATCTAATCTTTTATAAATTTCAATAGCTTTAACATTTTCTTCAATTTGAAAATTTTTACTAGCTCCTAATAAACAGCAATTAATATCTGGATTTACTAATAACCAAGCAATAGCTAATTGACCTAAAGTACATTGCAATTTTTTTTCAGCAACATCTTTTAATTTTTGTAATTTTTCATCAAAATTTTTTTTATTTTTATTATAATTTTCAAAAGCTATATTTCCATTTTCATTAGTTTTATTTGCTCTTGAATCTTTAGGAACTTCATTCATATATTTTCCAGTTAAAATTCCACTATTAAGAGGAGAAAAAATAGTAGTTCCTAAAGAATATTTTTTAAATAAATCTCTATATTCATCTTCAATTTTATTTCTATTAAACATATTATAACAGCATTGTTCAACTATAGGTTTAATTAAATTTAATCTTTCACAAGTATCATATGCATCCATAATTTGACAAGCAGTCCATTCACTTGTTCCCCAATAAAAAGCATATCCTTCATTAATTAAATTATTCATTGCTTTACATATTTCTTCCATTGAAGTATCTCTATCATAACGATGACAATAAACTATATCAACATAATCTAATTGAAGTCTTTTTAATGAATTTTTCATTCCTTCTAAAATATGTTTTCTTGATAAGAAACCGTCATTTGGGTCTTCTCCTAATTTAAATAATTTAGTAGTTACAACAATTTTTTCTCTAGGAACATTTAATTCTTTTAATGCTTTTCCTAATGTAATTTCACCTTGTCCTTCACCGTATCCTTCAGCTGTATCGAAGAAATTTATTCCTTTTTCTAAACATGTTTTCACATTATCTAATGTTAACTTATCATCTTGATTGTTCACCCAGTTTCCATATCCTAAAATACTTACTCTAAGCCCTGAATTTCCAAGGTAACGATATTCCATTTTTGATGTGTTTGGTAATGTTTCATTTATTTCTCTATTTTCTTTTTGAGGCTCCTCTTCCATTTTTTGTTTTTTTTTTTATTTTTTTTATTATTAATTAATAATAAATTATTTGCTGATTATGAGGTTTTATTTTTATGAAGTTTTATTATTTATTTTTGGAATGTTTTTTGTTTTTTATGGTATTAAGGGGATTAATGGTATTATATCTATTAAAGCTCAATATTTATATAATATTAATTTGTTTTTTAATTATTTTCAATTATTAAATTCAGTTAGAAGAGTTGTCATTTATAATTTAAATTTGATTATGTTAATTAATAATTTATTATTCATTTATGGTGGGGTTTTAGTAAGTATAAATTGTAAAAAAGGAAAATATTTATTATGTTTAGGGTTAATTCTAGAGTATTTCTTTATATATTTTTCAGAATATCAAATAAATGAAATGAATGTTTCTCCGTTATTTACTTATTTTTCTTTATTAAGTTGTATATTAAATTTATAACATATTTCAACATAATCATAATCTTTTTATAAATATTTTGTTTAATTATTTTGAATATTAAATAATATTAA
>JAEEGK010019519.1_pt1 | contig 14524 bp, 6 predicted proteins | sample 8958771 | NCBI WGS metagenome assembly JAEEGK01 (sample SAMN16246547, study PRJNA631951) | gut metagenome | biome: gut microbiome; feature: rumen; material: SC-attached | host: Bos | place: Iran: Karaj | collected 2018-10
CTTTCTTCTTTAATTTCTCCCTCATTAACCTTTTCAGTAGTCAAATAATTATATATATTATAATCCATATCTCTTCCTCCAATATTCACTAAATGAACATCAAGAATTGTAAATATATAGTCTTTTGAATATTTAACTAATACAAAAATAGTTTTTGAATGACCAACATCAACTAAAATAACATATTTATCATTATTATCTGAAAATAAATCTTGAGATTTAGTATAACCATAATATAAAGAAATTGCAACAGATTCAGGAATTAAAAAGGCTTTTAAACTGTTTTCTTCCAATAATTTCAGACATTTTTCTTTTTGAGAAAAAGTGAAATAATCAGGTATACTAAAATATACCATTTCATCTTTTTTTAATTCTTGTAAATATTCTTTTTTTAAAATATTAATAAAATTTGAAACTATTTCAGAAGGTAATCTTGTTGCATTTTCTTCAATATTTTGAACTTTAAATTTATTTTGTTTATCATCAAATGTACAATATTTAAGGTTTTTTTTATCTAATTCAATTTTTCCAAATTCTGTATCTGGTTCTATTGAAATTAATCTACTTATATTTTCAATTGTATAATCTATATTTTTTTTTAAATGTGCTTTTGCAGCATATCCTATATAATGTTTTGTGTTTGATTCAAATGTATATATTGATGGTATTGTTCTATATGTATTGTTATCTAATAATTTTAAATCATATGTTATTTTATCATCTTTTTGATTTGCTAAGGATATTGATGTTGTATAAGAACCTATTTTAAGACCTATCATTTTTATTTTTATATTTTTTTTCTAAAGAGTTAACTTTTTTCTCTTTTTTTAATTTAATATTAATTATTATTATTTTTGTTATTATTTATAATAGATTTTAAATATATAATATTATATTAATGATTTTTGGAAAGATTATAAAGGTGAATTTTTTTCGAATTAAATTTTGTTTAAAAGAATTAAGCAATAATTATAAAGTCTATTTATTGTATTTTTTATTATTCAAAACAACTATATAATTTTTATTTAATATTAAAAAAATAAGAAGTAAATTAATAAATATAAAAAACAAGAGTTTAATTATATGAAATAAAAAAATCTAAAGGAAAAATGTTTTTAAATTGAGATTAAATTTTTAAAGTAAAATAATTTATATATTTTTTTAATATATAATAAATATATTAATTTAATAATATAATATTAAATACTTTCATAAAACCATTTTTTATTTTTAATATCATAAATATGTATAAAATTTCCATCTTTTGTTTTTAACTGATTTTTCCAATCAATAGCAAAAACAGAATTTTGGAAAATAAGAGGTTCAAAAATAAAATTAGAAGAAAAAGAAATATCTTTACTTTTATAAATAATGTGATTTTCAATATTTAAAATAAAAGAACTATTATTTAAATTTCCTTTAAAATCTCTTCCTCCAAAAATTAAAATTTTATTTTTATCTAAAGTAATAGAACAAGAAGTTTCAAAGCCAAAAAAACAGAAACCAGGATCTTTTGGTTTAAATAAAATCCAATTATTTAAAGAATTAATATTAATAAATTCAATAGTATTAATTGTATCTAAATTATTTTTTCCTGTAATAACATATAAATAATTATTATTATAAATACATAAAGAAGGTTTTATTCTTGGATTATTTAAATTAGGTATTTTTTCCCATTTATTTTCTATTAAATTAAATAATAAACATTGACTAATTAAATTATTATTTTCATCTTTTCCTCCTATTATATATAATTTATTATTAAAATAAATTGAAGAATGAAAAAATCTTTTTAAAGGCATTTTTTCTATAAATTGAATTTTAAATTTTGACCATTTTATACAATAAAATAAATTCAATGGTAAATTATTTTCATCTCTTCCTCCTGTTATAAATAATAAATCAAAATCATCATAAACTATTGATATTGATTCATCTAAAATTATATTTTTTATTATTTCTTTAATATCTTTATTTATTATTTTATTAGATTGAATTTCTAATAAAGATATTTTTGATGAATTTTCATAATAATTTATTATATTTTTTTTATATGATTGATGATAATTATATGTTATTTCATTTAATAAAAGATTATAATTTGAAATTATTTTTGGATTTAAAATTAAAGAATGAAATTAAAAATGAAAATGATAATCATTCAAAACATCAAATTTACGATGAAAAAGAAGAAGAATTTAATCAACAAAAAGAATATTTAATTGAACTTAATAATATAGTTATTGATAAAATGAATAATAAAAACCAGGAAAAAATTTCTCCCAACAAAGATTTTTTTGACAATTTGAAAAGTGAACTTTCTAATTTAAAATATAATAAAGATAAAACAAATAATATTCAAAAATTAAAGGTTGAATTTTATCGAAAAGTTGATGAAAATTGTGATAAAAAGATTTATGACAAAAAAAAAAAAGTTATCAATGACATTCAAGAAAAAATAGACAGAGAAAAAGCAAATAAAAAACAATTTATGATTGGAAATGATCCTAAAGATAATAAAGACTATAAAGAAAAAATTCAAGTATTTGATCAAAAAATTAATCATTTAGAACAATTGAAAGACAGAATGTGTATTGCAATTGATTCTAATGATTGTGATACCATTAATCAAGAATATGAAAAATTTAAAAAAAAGGAAAGACAAATTACCAAAAAGTAGTTTATTTTTTAATAATATTTAATTAAAAATTATTGAATTAATAAATTATATGAAATTTAAATAATAAAATGGAAGAAATAGAAGAAAAAAATTTTTATATCACAGATTTAAAAAATAATAATGAAGAAACAATAAAATTAAATAAAAAGAAAAAAGAGAAAAACAAATATTTAATATCAACAGAAAATTCTTTTAAATCTTCAAAAATAAATTTTATAAAAAAACTAAAAAACAAAAATAAAACATTTTATAAACTAAGATTAAATTTTTTTGATTATTTAATAAATGAAGAAATAAATAATGTAAAATTTGAAGAAATAGAAAATGATTATATAAAAGAAATAAGAAATAATTATAGAAAATATAATAATAATAAATTAATAATAGAAAAGAAAAAAAAAGAATATGAAGAAAAAATAAAATTAATAGAAAAAGAATTATTAAATAATTATTTTTCAACAGAAGATTATTTAGATAAATATTATAAAATAAACATATTAAAATATAAAAGAAAGATTCAAATTCAAACTCATCAAATTTTTTGTTATAATAATATGTATAAAAGATTATATAAAACAAATATTTTAATTACAAATAGATTAAAAAATGAATTTAAATATGATATTAAAAATAAAGAACAATTTGAAAAATATGAAATTTTAAGAGATCATGGAATTTTTGAAATTAAAAAACAAGGAAATTTATTAAAAAAAATTCATAATATTTTAGATTTTAATTATATTGAAAATGAAAGTTTATTAAATAAAAAAAAGAAAATTTTAAATCAACTTGAATTTCAAGTTTCTGTTTTAAAAAATAATAATTCTTTCTATAAAAAATACTTAAAGAATATTTATTTTAATCAAAATCAAATTTCAAATTTAATTGCAAAAAAAAATATTTCTAATCAAAATATTATAAATGAGATTAAAAATATATTATCAAATTATTATTCAACAAAATTTCTTTTATTTAACATTTTAAATTCTTTTAAAATAAAAAATATAGATCTTATGATAAAACAAGTAAATAATTTTGAAAATAAACATTTTAAATATAAATTAAATTTCCAATATTTACATAAACAAATAGAAGAATTAACAAGACAATATTTTGAAATGTGTAATGATAATAATTTAATAAAAAAAAATATAGAAAATAATAAAAAAATAATTTTAATAAAAAATACTCATAATATGAATATTATAAAAGATAATATAAAATATTTATTTGAATATACGAAAGAAATAAAAAGAAAATTATTTGAAAAAGAAAATTTCTTTATTTTTATTTTTATGTTTATAACAAAATATTCTTTTGAAATTTATAATTCTTTAAAATCAGAAAATATAAAAATTAATTTCAAACATTCTAATTTAATAAAAGACTCTAAAAATTATCATAAAAATTTAACAGAAAAAATAAAAGAAATAAATAATGAAACAATATCTTTTTTCTTATATTTATTTAATAATTTTACTATACTTTTATTTTTTCTTTATTCAAATACTTTTAATAAATCAATTAAAGAAGAAATAAAAAACTTATCTGATAAAAATAAATTTGAAATAATAAATTTTTCCTCGAAAATAATTTCAATTAATCTTAAAAAAAAAGCAAAAAAATCTTTTTTAAATTTACAAAGAAAAAGTCAAATTTTTAATAGAACAGAAATGGAAATTTTTAATAAAAGATATGAAAAAAATAGTATTAAATCAGAAAATAAAAAAAAGAAAAATCATATTTGTTTTTCACTTGAAGATTTATGTAAAGATTTTCTTAAAAATTATAAAGATAAAAATAATAATTTTATTAAATTATATCCTAATACAACAATAAATCAAATAAAAAGATTTATTTTTGAAAATCCTAAAAAAATAGAAAAAAAATATAGATTACCGAAATTAGAAAAAAAAATAAATATTAAAAAATCTTTTATTGGAAATATAATAAAAAAAAAAAATAACTCAGCTGATAAATATTTAGAAAAACATTATAATTATATTTTTGATTCAGAATCTTCAGATGAAGAAATAAAAGAAGATAAAAAAAATAAGACAAAAATAAATTTACCTTCTAAATTAATTAATAATAAAAGTGAACAAATCATTTTTTTTTCAAGAATGAATGATTTAAGAAACTTAGAAAATCAATATAATGAAAAAAATAAAAAGTTTTTAAATGTTAATGAATTTAATAAATTTTATCATAAAATAAATATAAAAATTTCAAAAAATAAATTAATAAAAAATAAAAGTAATTTAACTGAGAATTCTTCAAATAAGTTAAATTCTTTTTCTACTACAAATATTTTTAATAATTATAATAATCAAAATACTTTAATAGATTCTTAAATAAATTATTTTTTTTTAAATTAATATAAATTTATTTTAATATATAAAACCCTTTATTTAAATAAAAAAATAATTCATTAAATTTTATGTTTTAAATAAACTAAACTTTATTTATAATAAAGTTCATAGAACATAGAATTTTTATTTTTTAATAAATTACTTGGTTTATCATTTTCAATAATATTTCCATTATCTAAAACAATAACTTTATCATAATGAATTAAATTTTTAACTCTATGAGTAATATTAATAAAAATACAATTTTTTTTATATTGATAAATAATATTATATATTTTTTCCTCAATATCAAAATCAATATTTGAAGTAGCTTCATCTAAAATAATAATAACACTTTTTTTTAATAAAGCTCTTATAATACAAATTATTTGTTTTTCACCAAAAGATAAATTATTTCCATTTTCAGAAATTTTAGAATTTAAAGTAAATTTATTATTTTGAATTTCATTGAATTTATTTAATAAATCTAAAATAACATTATTATCATATTTATTATAAGGATCAATATTTTCTTTAATAGTACCTTCAAAAACAAAAGGCTCTTGTGGAATAATAGAAATTAAATTCCTTAATTTTTCAATTCCTATATTTTTAATGTTAATATTATTAAATAATATTTGCCCTTCATTTAATTCTAATATTCTAATTAATAATAAACTTAAAGTACTTTTCCCAGAACCTGTTCTTCCACAAATTCCAATTTTTTCATTAGATGAAATTTCCAAATTTATATTTTTTAAAACATAATTTAAATTTTTTCTATATTTAACATTAACATCAATAAATTCAATTTTATCAATATTAAAATGATTTATATTATTATCATTTATATTTCTTTCACTTAATATATTTTCATATGATAATACTCTATTAAAACTAATCATACTATTTTCAAAAACAGAATAAAAAACCAAAAATTTAATAAAAGTTTCTTCTAATTGAATAGAATAAGTTAGAATTAAACCAATAATTTCAGGATAAAATTTTTCTTTAAATAATATAATTAAAGTAAGTAAAAACATTTTAAAAAATAAAGAAAATAATTCTAATTTATATGAAAACCAAATTGAACTTCCTTTTAAAAAATAATTATTTAATAAAAATTTATCTAATTTCTTATAAAACTCTTCAATATAATAATATTCAACTTTAAAACATTTAATTAAACTAAAATTATCATAAGCTTCATTTAATAAAGTTAAAATAGGTTGATTACATTTACTTTCAATTAAAGTTAATTTTTTAGAACAATTAAGATAAAAATATAATAATTGAATTCCATAAATTAAAAAAATTGGAATGAATAAAAAACAAATAATTTGAAAATAAGAAGTTATTATTAAAGTTAATATAAATATTCCTCCAAAAGAAAATATATTACCAAACATAACAGAAGAAAAAAAATCTATTATTGATAAATCTTTTGATAAATTATTTATTATTTGTGTTCTTGGAATTAAATCATGAAATAAATTAATTGGAGCTTTTAATATATTTGAAATAATATTTTTATGTAATTTTTTATTTCCTAAAATTGATCTATGAGTAATTATTATTAATCTTAAATAAATTAATAATGAAGATATTGAAATCAAAAATATATATAATATTATATTATCTGAATTATTAATTTTTTCTTCTATATTTTTACCTATTTCTAATAATTGGAAATCTGATAAACTTTTAAATAATAACCATAATATTAAAGTTAATATTATTATTATTAATTGTTTATATCCTCCTAATAATTCTATATATTTAATAAATAAATTAATAATATTCACATTTGTATTTTTTGAATTTAAATTATTTATATTTTCCTCTTTCTTAATATCAATATTTAAATTATTAATATTATTATTTAAACTTTTTTTATTTTCTTTTTCTTCAATATATTTTTTAAAAACATTAAATTCTTCAATTTTAATTAAATTATTATAATTTCCAAAAAATACTATTTCTCCATTTTGAATAAAAAGAATTTTATCAGCTTTATTTAAATAATTTAATGAATGAGTAATAAATAATCTAGTTTTTCCTTTTAATTCATTAATAATACAATTTTCAAATATATTATTAGCAATATTATTATCTAAATTACTTAAAGGATCATCAAATAAATATATTTCTTTATTAGAATATAAAGCTCTTGCTAATGAAATTCTTGCTTTTTGACCTCCAGATATATTATTTCCTTTTTCATTTAATAAAGTAAATGAATTTTTAGAAAAATTTTTTATATCTTTTTCCAATTCACATAATTTTATTATTTTATTATATTTTTCTTCATTGAATTCATTGAAAAATATTATATTATTTCTTATTGTGTCATTTTTAATAAAAGGATTTTGACTTGTATATGCAATAGAATTATTATTTATTTTTATTTTACTTTCTGAAGATGATATAATGTTATTTAATAGAGAATTAAATAGTGTTGTTTTACCACTTCCAATTTTACCAATTATTATTATTAATTCTCCTTTATTAATTGATAAATTTATATTTTTTAATATATATTTATTTTCAATATAACCAAAATTTCCATTTGAAATATTAATTATTTCATTATTGTTATTATCATTATTATTTAAATAGGGTAATTTAAAAATTTCTTTTTCTTTTAAAAAATTTTGAATTCTTATTAAAGACGAATAAGCAGAAAAAATATTAGTAAAACTATTTGAAAATTCTCTTATTGGGTCTTGAAAACTTATAAAAATAGATAAGCAAGTGAAAATATTTTCAACTTTAACATTATTTGAAAAATACTGATAAAAAATAATAGAAATCAAAGAAATAAATATAGGAGAAAACCATAAAAAAGTTCTAATTTTATTAGCAACTTTAAATAAATTATTATAGCTTATTAATTCCTTATTTCTAGACATTAAAATTTTATTTAAGAAAAAACTATCATAATTATTTTCTTTTATATATTTAATATTATTTAAAGTATTTGAAGTTATTTTTATTCTTTCATCAATTTTTTTTTGTTTTTCCATTTGTAAATTTTTCATTTGATTTTGAAGATAAAAAGTAAAAATAAAATTAATAATTAAAGCTAAAAAACCAAAAAAAAAAATATATCCTAAATATTTAAATAACATTATCGTATAAATAAGAATTAAAATTGGAAAAGAAATTAAATTTGATAAAGTTGAAATTGAAACCATAATTTTTTGAGAATCATTTTGAATAAAATTTATTAATTTAGAATTATCAATTTTTGTCTTTTTAGTCAATTTAAAAATTTTTTGAAAAATTAAATATTTTATTTCTGCATTTATTTTAATTGAAATAATATTATTTTTATATTCTAAATGTTTTGAAAGGAAAATATTTATTAATTGAAATATAATAAATTTAAATGAAAGAAATATTATTTCTTTATTTTCTTTTTTATGTTCTTTTCTAAAATATATTATTATTTTTCTTAACATTGATATTGTTAAAAATTTTAAAATAATTGAAATTAAACTTATTGTAAAAATCACATAAAATTCTTTTTTATGAGTTTGAAATAATATTTTTGATAAATTTTGTTTGAAAATATAATCTTTTTTGATTTTGAAAGATAAATTTTTTGAAGAATTTTTCTCTGATAAATTTCCTAAATCTTCTTCTTTTAATTCTTTTTTATTTGATAAAGTTATTATTTCTTTTATATGAGAAAAAAATAATTTAGATATAAAATTTCCTCTTTCAAAAATGAATTTTTTTTTTCTTTCTTCTTCGTTTGAAATTTTTACTAATAAAGGTTCTTCAATTTTATTCATTTTTCTTTTCAAATAAAATATAAATCTTTTTTTATTATTTTTTTATTGTCCAATTAAAATATTGATAAAATTATATTTAATATTTACTAAATGTTGAAAACTCAACCAAAAAAGAAAAAAACAAAGAAAAACTTTAAATGAACAATTTAACAAATAAGTTATCATTAAAAATAGAAATTCCAAAAGAAAAAACCTGACATAAAAACAAAGAATGAAAAAGAAAAAAATATATATTCAAAAGAATGTACCTTAATAATAGAAAATAAATATATAAGTTATACAGAAAATCTTTTAAGTACAAGTTTTAAATATAAAATAATTTTAATCATAGAATAAATTCTGCAGGAAGAAAAGAACAAATTAATCAAATATATTAAGTATTTCAAGTTGATTTTATTTAGAGAAATAAATATCATGAAATTATTAAAATTAGAATAGATTTTTAAATATTTTAGTTAATAAATAATTATTATTTTATTTGTGTTAAAATTAATTTTTAACTTTCTAAAAATAATTTAATAAAATTTAATATTATCTCCAAAAACTTCATTAAAAAAGCAATTTTTTTCCCTAGATAAAGTATTAAGAGCTGATAAATCATTAGTTTTTATTTCAATATTTAAAATAGATTTATTATGTTGTAAATTATAATCTCCAATAATAATAATATAAATCCAAAAATTATAAATACAATAAGCACATAATTTAATTTTAAAATTATTACTTGAATTATCTTCATAAGGATTATTAACAATATTAAAATCATTATTCTCTTTAAAAAATTCAGGAAATTGTTTATTTTTAATAATATCTAAAACTTCTTTTTCTTTATTATAAAACATATTTTTAGATTTAAATTCAACGAGAGTGATTTTTTTATTTATTTTTTTTCTTAATTCTTCAGGATTATAATTAGTATAACATTTACAAGTAAATGCATATTCAAGAGTATTATAAAAAATATCAAAAGTTTTATTTTCATATAAACTAAAATTATCAGGTAATAAAAAATCAATTAAAGGAATATAAAAACATTCTGAATTTAATTTAAATTTATTTTTTTGATCTGTTATCATATCAAAAGAACAATCAATATAAATATTATTTTTTTCAAATAAATTAGAATAAAATTTAACACTAAAATCAAAATAAGAAAAAGGAGAAAGTAATTCATTAGAAAATTCTTTTGAATTAACATAAGGAGAATAATTATTAGATAAATTATTTTCATTATAAATCATTAAATTTTCAGAGAAATAAATATTAAAAATAATATTATTTAAAACAACACTTGTAGAATTAAAATTTTTAATAAATAATTCAATTTCTCTAGTTTCAATATCAATTTTAAACATATAATAAATATGAATAGGATCACTTATTCCAGTTATTAATTTATAATTAGAAAAAATATATTTTGATTCACTTTTTATTAACATATGACAATTATCATTATTGAATTCTAACATTGGGAAATAAAAATATTTTTTAAAATAATCTAAATAAACACTTGAATTATCATTTAAATAACTTTCCATTACATCTAAAGAATTTTCACATAAATTTATTAAATATAAATTATTAAAATTCTCCTTTTTTTTCTCTATATTATTTTCTATATCTTTTGGAATTATTAAATAAAATTCATTTGTTAATTTATCTATTATTTCACTATTTAATTTTATTTCAGGTTTTGTTTTATTTTCTAATAAATAATTCATTATATTTTCTGCAAAAGATTTTATATTTGATATTATATGTTTATCTCCTTCTTTTTTAGAATTTAATTTTTCTATAAATTCTGCAATAGAAGTAATTATTTTTTCTCTTATTTTATAACTAACTCTAATTCCTAAAAATAAACAACTTTGAATAATTTCTTCAATAAATTTTTCATTTTTATTATCAAAGGGAATATCATTTAATCTAAGAAAAATAACTTCTAATAAATTATTAATAGCAACACTTTCATTAATATTTAAAAATTTAGATAATAATAATAAACTTCTATATTTTGAATTTTCATTAGCAAAAGATAAAGCTTCCCATTTTTCATTTAAAAATCTTTTTGAAATTTCCATTAAAGTTCCTTCTAAAATTCCTTTCATTTTATTAAAATCAACATGGTTTTTAAATATATAATTAAAGAATTTATCTTCGAAAAATAAACAAGTTTCTTCTAAAATTAAAAAATACATTTTAAAAGCTTCTCCTTCATCACTCCAATCTAAAATTTTAGAACAGACATCAATAATATCTTGACATATTTTAATTAAAATAATAAATTTTTTAATTTGTCCATTTTTTAAAATATATTTCTTAACATAAAAAAGACCTTCTATTAATCCTATAAAAACATCATTTCTCCATCTTGATTCTCTTTCATCCACTTTAGCTTTATTTACTAATAAAACAAACCAATTATGTTTAAATAAACATAATATTAAAGAATCTTTTTCAAAGAAACTTGAATAATTAATTGCTAAGAATATTAATCTTATAAATAAATTAAATATTGTTAACATTCGATCATTTAAATTTCCTATATTTTTAGTTTCTGATAATAAAGATATTGTTATATCAAAAACTTCATTATAATCTACAAAATCCATTAATTTTGATAAAATTTTCATATTAGAATCAAACCAAGTTGATTTATCAAAGTGATCACTTAATTCAAGAAATTTACTTATATTTTCTATTATTTCTGTTCCATAATATTGAGGATTAATATTTATTTCTATTATTTTAAATTCACAAATTGTTTTTAAAAATTCACTATAAATATCTGGATCTACTATATTTCTATTTTCTTTAAATAAATATGATATATATTTATGAAATGATCTTTCTATTTTCTTATTTGGATTATTTAAATCTCTAAAATAATTATATATTTTATATAATGCTATTGGGAAATTTAAACTTTGAGAAAGTAATTTATGATCAAAACTTATTATTAAATCTAATATTTCATTTATATTTGATATTAAATATTCTGATAATGGGATTATTATTGAATTTATTATTTTTTCATTTGTTGATAATTGATTAAAGCATTTAAACTTTAAAATTATTTTTTCTAATATTTTCAATAAATTTAAAAATGCACCATCTTGAACACTTTGTTCAAATAATAATTTTCCTAATTCTAAATAAAATTTTTTTAAAAATTCTTTATAAGTTCTATATTCATCATAACTAATTTTATTAAATATATTTAAAAGAACAATAGGAAAATTACTAAAATAAAAAGAATTAATAATAAAATCAATTTGAACATTTTTTATTTTAAATATTTGTTCTAATAAAGATAAATTATCAATAATATCTTTTTCATTTAAAACTAAATAATTTCTTAAGGAATTAATATTAGGATCAAAAATATCAAAAGTCTTTGCATCATTATTCAGTTCTGAAGAAATTAAAGAAAAAAATTGATTTGAAAATTCATGATTAAAATTTGCTATTACGTAATAACAATAAGTTTTTACTGTTGTTCCAAAACCACTTTGAATTAATTTTACTAATATATTTTCTAATCCATTTGAATTTTCCTCATTCGATGTTCTCATGTTTATTTTTGTTATTATATAGTTTATTAAATATTCTAAATTAAATGTATTTGAATGCTTGTTAAGAGTTTGATCTATTGACTTGTCAATTTTTTTTAAATATAATGTGCTATTCATTTTTATTATTTTTTTTATTTATTTTTTTTTATTTTTAAATTCAATATGAATAAGAAAATATTTTATATTATAATAATTTTAATTTTATTTTATTTTTAAATTAAAAAAAAATAAAATAAAAAATAATGTTGAACTTTTGTTTAAAATTTAAAATAAAAAAACAAAGAACAAGGAAATTATAACAAGAACAATTCAATATCATAATAAGTTCAAAAAATTATTAATATTAATAAGTTATTTATATAATCAATAAAATCCGGGGAATTATTCATCATCTTCATCGTTGTCTTCGTCGTCATCACTGGTAGAATTCTTCTTATTATTTTTCTTGCATTCATCACATTTACCACAGTTACAAGCCTTTTTAGAATTCTTTTTGCAAGCAGCTTTTGAAGTCTTCGCCTTTTTCTTTTTATTTTCTTTTGGCTCTTCTTCTTCGTCTTTATCAGCATGATTCTTCTCCTTATAACTTGCCATTTCTTTTTCATATTGCTTCATGGACTCTTCGTATTTCTTTTTGTATTCTTCTTTCTTGGCTTCTGGCAAGTTTTTATAAAGTTCACCGAGTTCTTTCGCTGACATTTTTTTGTCCTTATTTTCCTCTCGTTGATCAGCACAAAACAAGAAATAAGCAGTTGGGGGCTTTTTGGGCAGTCCTTCTGGTCTTTCTTTTTTTTGCTTTTGGTGTTTCTCCTTCTTTTCTTTCTTTTCTTTGGTGGGTTTCTCCTTCTGTTCAGGCTCAGTTGACTTTGATTTCTTGACTGATTTGTCTTTGGCCTTTTTTTCTTTTTGTGATTTTTTGTTCATAGTTTTAATTTAAATAATAATTATTTCAAATGCTTTATATTTGATTTTATTTTTATTATTTTTAATTAAATTAAATTTAAGATAAAAAAAAATTATATAATAATGAGTAGTAATCCTTTTTTATCATTTAGTACAAAAAGTAATTCTGTCGCTAATAATTTTAGTAATTCTTTAAAATATAATCCTTTTTCATCTAATAATAATAATTCAAATTCAATTGCAAATTTAGCTCCTGCAAAAACAAGCTTTAATCCTTTTATGGATAATAATAGTACTAATATTGAAAAAAATAATCCTTTTTCATTTTTAAGTAAAAGTAATACCCTTGAATCAAGAAATTATAATCCTTTTATTAAAAATGGAAATGAAAATTCAAAAAATGATAATAATAATTTATTAAATTTTTCTTTTTCTAAAAGTGATAATAGTAATAATAATTTAAATTATAATAATAATAATCCTTTTATGACTAGTAAAAATAATATTAATAATACAAATAATAGCTTGATCGGTAAAAGTGATTTAAATATATTTGCAACTAAGCCCACTAATAGTAACCCATTCCAAACTTCAAATAATAATAATACCTTTAATATATTTAAAACTAATAACAATAATAATTCAATTAATACAAATAATAATATATTTTTAAATAGTAATAATAATAATGATTTTACTAATATTTTTAATAATAAGGTTAATTCGACTCCTTTTGGAGTAAATAATAATAATAATATTTTTAATTCAAATAATACTACAAATAGCAATAACTTATTTAAAAATAATAATACTATAAATTTTGGATTTAATAATAATATTTTTAATATTAATAATATATTTAATAATAATAATTCTAATAATATTTTATTTGGAAATTATAATGGGAAAAATAATGATATAAATAATAATAATTTATTTTCTAATAATGAATCTTTTTTTATAACTAATGAAAGTATGGATAATATTCAAATATATAATTCATATTTAGAAAATGATAAAATTAATTTAAAGAAAAAAGAAAATATATTAACAACAAAATCAGTTCCTTTATCTAAAATATTATCAAAACATTTTGATAAAAAAAATAATTATTTTGATGATGAAAAAATAAACTATGAAAGAAATTTTTGTCTAAATTATAAAATAAATAATAGAAAAGGAGGATGGAATAATATTAAAGAAAAAAGAAAA
>JAEEGK010019521.1_pt1 | contig 14524 bp, 11 predicted proteins | sample 8958771 | NCBI WGS metagenome assembly JAEEGK01 (sample SAMN16246547, study PRJNA631951) | gut metagenome | biome: gut microbiome; feature: rumen; material: SC-attached | host: Bos | place: Iran: Karaj | collected 2018-10
TGATTGCATCAAGGTTTTCTACAGTTGTCTTTTTGATTGCTTTGTCTGCTTCTACCTGACCGGCAAGCAGTTCATAAATGGTAGGCTTATCTTTTGAAACACCTACACCGCTGGACATATTGCCCTGAGAGTCAAAATCTACAAGAAGAACCTTTTTGCCGGCAAGAGCTATATATGCGCCGATATTTATAGCAGAAGTGGTTTTACCAACACCACCCTTCTGATTAACAAAAACTATACACTTTCCCATAAAATAAAATGTATCATTTTTTAATAAAATAGTATACTGTTAATCATTATGATTTTAAGCGTAACTCTTTCTAAACCTACTGGGGAAGTTGAAAAAAAACTGGGAAAAGAATATCAGAAAATAAAGATTCGCGCGGTTAATACTGCTGAAGGGGCTTCTTACCAGGCGGAGATGTTTACTAAGACTCAGGTTTTTCATCAGAAATTTTCCGAGAGGGGGCTGGACAACTTTTTGAAAGAGAACTCTGGAATTACCTTTAAGAATGTAGTTACCCGAACTGATACTGAAGAAATCACTCTGCTAACAAATAAAAAGGGAAAGACTACTGAACTCAGAAAAAAACTAACCTCTCCGGTGGTTGAGTGCGAGCAAAGCGAGCGTATCGAAACCACAAATTTAAAGATTAAGACTGCTGGTGGTTTCGATACGACCTGCGGTCTACTCAACCACCGCAAATCTGCCGGAGGCTTCAAGAATCTCAACCACCGTAAACATTACCTTCTCCCCGAAGGTACTCCAGTTCCCTTCCTTGTTTTGCTGGGAATTATGAATGATGAAGGCAAGGTTCTTTCTGCCCGCTACGACAAGTTCCGCCAGATAAACCGTTTTCTGGAATTTATTGATGATATTCTGCCGGAGTTTGCAGACAAGACTGCAGCCGGCCAGCCTCTTCGCATTGCAGATTTTGGCTGTGGAAAATCTTATCTCACCTTTGCCGTACACTATTTTCTTACAGAAATCCGCCATATCAATTGTGAAATAGAAGGACTGGACCTCAAGGAAGAGGTTATCAATTATTGTAATGATATGGCTCAAAAGCTGGGGCTCAAGAATCTGATTTTCCACACAGGAAACATTGCAGACTATTCCGGGGCCCATAGTCCTGATATTGTAATTACCCTCCACGCCTGCGACACCGCCACAGACTACGCCCTTAAATATGCCGTTGAACGCGGAGCCCGCGCCATCTTAAGCGTTCCCTGCTGCCAGCATCAGATAAATACCCAGCTGCAAAACCGGGGTAAAGCAGGCGGAGCCAAAGGCGAGTTTTCACCGGAATTTGCCCCCCTCCTGAAATGGGGCATCATCCGTGAAAAGTTCTCTTCACTTGTAACTGACGCTCTCCGCGGAGAATGGCTGGAGTCTCAGGGCTACAAGGTTCAGATGCTGGAATTCATTGATATGGAACACACACCAAAGAATATCCTGATAAGGGCTGTTAAAACAGATAATAAGATTAAAAAGAGTAATATAGATTTAATTGAGAAGCTCGGTATAAAACCTGAACTCTTTAAATAATTATTACCACACGTACTTTTTTATAAACTCACCAACACCATCGTGGTTATTGTCGAAGTCTGTAACGTGATCTGCTATGCTTTTTATTGCTTCAAGTCCGTTGCACATTGCAACTCCGTGACCGGCCATGCGGATAAGGCTTTCGTCGTTCATACTGTCGCCAAAGCCCATAACTTTATCCATACCAAAACCAAGCTCACTGGCAAGCCAGCTTACTGCTTCACCCTTACCACAGTCTGGAGGGAGAATCTCGAGGAAGTATGGCTTACTTGTAAAGATTACAGCACGGTCGCCGAACTCTTCACGAAGCACTCTCTGTAAATCCAGCAGCTGAGCAGGATCCCCGGGAACCAGCATTTTTGTAAAACCAGTTTTTAAGAATTCTTCATAGTTTTCTACAGCAGCGCCTTTAAGACCGCACAAATCAACATCGAGCTTTGTCCACTGGGTTTCTTCGCGGTAATAAATTGTATCGGGAGTATAAACCTCACTGCGTAATTCCCTGGATTCTGCAATCTCATTTGTTCTTATAAGAATCTCCGGATCTACCTTACGGCAGAAAATCTGCTGGCGTTTGTGTAAATCAAAAATTGAACAGCCGTTTATAGCAATCAGAAAGCGGCCGGCTTCTTTTCCTGCAATTTCAAGGCGGCGTACAAAAGGTAAAATTGCATCCTCAGCACGGCCGGAACAAAGAACAACATAAATACCACGCTCTGCACATTCGCGAAGGGCAGCAACAGTTCCTTCTGTAATTTCTCTGTTATCGTTTAAAAGTGTATCATCCAGATCTAGAGCAATCAGTTTAATATCAAACTTTTCCATGCCTGCGAGTATATCAGAAAAATATAGATTAAAACAATATTTTTCTTTTTTTATCCTATTATGTATGGTATAATTAAAGAATACGTAAAATTCTAAAAGTTAAAGTATATTAGTCATAGGGTGTCGGAGAAGGAGTTTATAAAAATTATGACAGATACTAACTTGAACGGTTTGCATCTTAAGCCGGTTATTAATGTTGACAGTTCAAAATGCTGTAACTGCCATCGCTGTATTGCGGTATGTCCTGTAAAACTTTGTAACGATGGATCTGGAGATTTTGTTACACTTAACAATGATCTTTGTATTGGCTGCGGAGCCTGCCTTGATGCTTGTACACACGGAGCAAGAACAGGTATTGATGATACTGAAGAATTTTTCAATGCACTTAAAAGTGGCGTAGGTGTAATTGCAATTGTAGCCCCTGCTGCTGCCGTAAACTTTAAGGGAAAAGATCTGGAATTAAACGGCTGGCTTAAATCAATTGGTGTAAAAGCCGTATTTGATGTTTCTTTTGGAGCCGAGCTTACAACAAAAACTTATGTTGAACAGATGGAAAAGGATAATCCTGAGCTTATGATTTCTCAGCCTTGTCCTGCCCTCATCAGCTATATCGAAACTTACAAACCAAATCTTATAAAATATCTTGCAAAGGGTGACAGTCCAATGGCTCATACTGTTGAGTTTATCCGCCATTATCATCCTGAATATGCTAAATTCAAGATTGCTGCAATTTCTCCTTGTTATGCAAAGCGCCGTGAGTTTGACGAAAATGGCCGAGGTGACTTTAACGTAACAATGAAATCTCTTGATCACTATTTCTTCAGAAATCAGATTGATCTTTCTAAGTATCCAAAAACTCCATACGATAATCCGCTTGCAGAAAGAGGAACCCTCTATTCTTCTCCAGGTGGACTTATGAGAACTGCAGAACGCTTTGTTCCGGGCATCCGCCGCGTTACCCGTAAAATCGAAGGTAACCCTGCAGTATTTGAGTATCTTGATCATCTTGATAGAGCTATGGCTGATGGTGCAAAGCCATTCTTTAAACTCGTAGACTGTCTTAACTGTGAAAAAGGCTGCAACCGTGGTGGTGGTACAACAAACTTTGACATGTCAATTGATGAACTCGAAAGCTTTGTAGAAAAACGCTACAAGGAACGCTGTGAAGAATGGAACACAATTGACGAAAGAAAGAGAAAAAAGGCCCTCAAAGCTTTGAATGCTACAATTGATGCCTACTGGAAGCCTGGTATTTATGAACGCAAATACACAGACAGAGGTTCTGTATATCAGACATTGCTTAAAGAACCTTCCGACGAACAGATAGATGAAATTCTTGCTCAGATGGGAAAGAATGGAATTGAAGACATGTTCGACTGCGGTGCATGCGGTTACCATTCTTGTAAACAGATGGCTACTGCAATCTTCAATGGAAAGAACAAGCCTCAGAACTGTCACCACTATGTATTGAAGACTGTAAATGAAACTCATGCAGAAGAGATGGATAAGAAAACACGTGAAATCACTCTTGAAAGTGTTGCCATGCTTGAAGAGACCCGCAGTAATGTTGCATCTCTTACAAATGTAACAAACAAGATGATTAAGAATGTTTCTGATTCTTCTGCCTCAATTGAAGAGATGCTTCAAAATATTTCTTCAATCAATAAGATTATTGATAACAACTTCAATATTGTAAACGAGCTTGAGGATGCAACAAACATTGGTTCTGCAAACCTTAAGCAGGTTACAGTTCTTGTTGGTGAAATCGAAAAAGAATCTAAACAGCTGGTTGAAATGAGTAAGGTTATTGGTCAGATTTCGAGCCAGACTAACCTTCTTGCTATGAACGCCGCAATTGAGGCTGCCCATGCCGGTGACTTTGGTGCGGGATTCAGTGTTGTTGCGGACGAAATCAGAAAGCTTGCAGAAGATTCTGGACGCCAGGCTAAGCAGATTGGTGAAGTTCTTAAGTCCATTAAACAGATGGTTGATAACGCATACTCTAAGGCCGGAACTGTTCAGACAGAGTTTGATTCTGTAGTTTCTCTTGCCGGTCAGGTAAAGAATCAGGAGCTGCAGGTAAAGAATTCTATGGACGAGCAGAATGCCGGAAACTCAATTCTTCTTTCCTGCGTAGCCGAAATGCGTGATGGAACTCATGCCGTAGAAGACGCTGCCCACGCCCTTCAGAGAGATACTGAAGAGATCATGGGACGTATTTCTAAGATCGGGCAGTAAATAATCTGAAACAAAAGAAAAGCGCTCAAGCTAAATCCTTGAGCGCTTTTTTTATTTTTCCTATTCAGCCTTCTCCCAGGCATCAATAAACTCAATCATAAACTGCTGTACATCACCAAACCATTTTTTCTGGAAGCGGCAGGCTTCTTTTCCAATATAACGGAAGTGCCAGCATTCCCAGCGGTATCCGGTAACATCCTCATAGCCCTGTGGAAAGCTAAGTGACCAGCCGTAATCCGAAGCATGTGCATAAACCCATTTTCCACCCGGAGTTTTATCAAAGGCATCATCTACAGGAGCAAAATCCAGAGCCATTCCAAGCTGATGCTGACTGGTACCCGGTCTTGCACTTTCACGTTCTGCCTCTTCAAGACCGTCTACCCTAACCCAGTAATCAAAAAGATTTTTCTGATAATCATAAGAACGGTAGGTTGAACTGATTGTAAGAGTTACTCCAGATGCCTTAGCGGCCTTAGCAAGTTCAAAAAGAGCATGATAGGCTTCCGGGCGAAGACTCAGATTATTTTTATTTACGTTGTATGCAGAACAATTTTCCAGATGGATAAGTCCTTTAGGCTCGTAGCTGCTGCTTACAGTATGAGTTTTATCTATAAGATAGAAGGGACTCAAATCTTCAGAACTAAAATCTGAACGCGAATCCAAAACCTTGTGAAGATCTGCAAGAAACTCTTCCGGATCTCCGTTAGGGATAGCTTCTTTACAGCGCGGAGTCATAGAAAGCAGCACCCGGTTGAGTTTGTCAATTTCAGGATTAACTGTAACGACTGGTTCAGCTTCCTGCACCTCAGCATTTTTCTTTCCTGCACTTTTTGATTTCGCGCAGGCAGTAAAAGTTATAAGCAAAAGGGAAGTAAAAAGTAAAAGTGATTTCTTAATTGATTTTTTCATATTATTATTCCTTTGGGTAAGCTTTTTCTTCAAACTCATTAACCGGCAGAGGCTTTGAAAAATAAAAGCCCTGAATCAGATCGCAATCCTGTTTTGCAAGAAAATCTACCTGTTCCCGGGTTTCTATTCCTTCTGCAACAATTTCCATTCCAAGTTTTTTTGCAAGAGAAATTGTCTGGCCAACTATTAAGTTCGAACGTTCTATATCATCTACACTACGGAAGAATTCAGCATCCAGCTTAATAATATCAAGCGGGAGTTCCTTCAGGGAATTCAATGAAGAATAACCTGCACCAAAATCATCCATAGAAACTTTAAAACCAAAATCTTTTAACTTACGAACGGTAGTTAGCAAAACTTCCTTATCATCAAAGAAGGCAGATTCTGTAAGTTCCAGTTCGATATATTCATGAGGAACCTTGTACTTGTCTACAATACTGCATATATGTTCTGCAAGGTTATCCTCTGCAAAATGAGCACGGGAAACATTAACTGAAATAGGAACGAGAGTTTTTCCCTGTAGAATCCAGCCAGCCTGAAGCTGAGCAACTTCTGTAAGCATATAATCGTCAAGCTGCAGGATAAAACCATTCTTTTCAAAAATTGGAATAAACTTTCCAGGAGAAACAAAGCCAAGAATCGGATGAATCCATCTTACCAGAGCTTCTGCTGCAGAAAGCTTTTCACCCTTTGTTGAATATTTAGGCTGCAGGTAAACCTGGAATTCATGATTCTCAAGTCCCCTCTCCATATCATCTTCTATACGACGTTCCCAAACCTGCTCTTCCTTCATTGAATCATTAAACCAGACAATTTCATCCTGAATTTTTATTTCCTTTGGAATTGCAAGACCTGCACAGGTAAGGATTAATGAAATATCATCTCCGCGAGACTTTGCCGGGCATACACCTGCTGAGAATGTCAGATGCTGACCGCCCCGTCTTTCGCGCAGAATATTCATCATATTTTTTACACGAATATTCAGTGTATCTTCATTCTGATAAATCATCAGAATTATAAAATCTGATTTTTCAACATGAGCAACAATTTCTTTTTTACTAAGAAGAGAAACAAGATCTGAGTTTAAATCTTCCAGAAGATTTTCTCCCTGCTTTAAGCCATAAGCAGTACAGTAGTTACGATATTTTTCCAGACGAAGCTGAACAACTGCATATCTGTTTCGGCCACGGGCAATTGCTTTTCCTGCCTTCTGAACAAAATAATCTTTATTGTATCCGCCGGTAACAGTATCAGTAGTAACAAGTTTATTTACGCGCTTTCTCTCATGAACAAGCTTTATAACCTTTGAGATTTCATAGATACCCGAGAAAATCAGTACAGCAAAAATGAAAATAATAATTGTAGCCATAAGATTAAACTGGAAGGTATTCAGCTTGTAAACAGTCTTAAAGCAGACATTAATATCGGGTATATCAGTTTTATAAATTGATATAGTATGAAGACCAGCGCTTTCTGTAGTGGCCCAGTCTATATATTCCTTATCTGTAATTAATCTTGGTACATCAGGAACTTTAAAAAGTTTTTTCGGATTATAGAGGAATACTCCAAGCTCAGAACCTTCCGCATGCTCAATTTCCTTAGTACTATCAAAGCTCTCTCCATCCAGAGAAAAATGCATTGTACCGGAATCTTCAGGAGTAAACATGAGATTCAAAAAAGGCTCATCATAATCCGAATCAATAAAATGAACCATTCCTGTTTTTTCATAGAGTCTCTGAACATCTTCATCAATTCTAAGTTTATACTTTGGAATTACAGATTTTATTTCTTCATCTTTAACTATGATAATATCATTAATATTCAGATGATTTTCAGCATAAACAAGGAGCTTTTCTTCTATTTCATTCTGAGGAGAAGAGCTCCACTTTTGATTTACATATTCAACTACAGTTCGGCAGTCTTTTACCATATTCAGGGCAAGTGTATTTATGATTCCAAAAAGGGCAAGAAGGCTGATAAACAAAGTAAGAGAAAAAATTACAATTTCAGTTATAATCATTTCAACTATAGCGGGCCATACTGGCATTCGCTGAAGCCGTTTTATCCTTCTGTCCTTTTTTAAACTCATACAAGAGCTCCGTCCTGTAAAATAGTTTTTGAAGAACCGTCTCCGTAAGTCAGTGTAATAGTAGGTTCTCGAACAACGCCATCCAGGTGAATCAGACTTGGTGCATCGTTATCATAATTCTCACCGATTGCAAAATGGCAGGTATGGAAAGCTTTTTCATCTTCAAGCATATTTCCTGTTATTGTTGCAGCCGGATTCAAACCGATTCCAAGTTCGCCGATGTTTCTTGCATTCTTCTTATAAATTGCAGCCTGTCCCTGAGGAAGTTTTCCTTCTTTTTCAAGAACGAATGGTCTGAGCTCGGCTTCCATAATTGTTTTAAGGAGTCTGCGGGCTTCTGCCCCACCGGTAATATCTTTTACGTAACCCTTTTCTACCTTACAGGTAATCGGTGTTTCAAGAATTGAATCTCCATCACTAAAGGTCATAGAACCGTCATATACGATTACACCTTCGCAGCCATCGCACTGCTGTTCAAGAATACTTCCATCAGCTCCCTTTAACTGAGAGCCGCCTACAACAGGACTTATAAAAACTTCTCCGGCTGGAATATTTCCTCCGGTTCCAGGCTTTGAAAAATCGCCGTCATCGTTCATAAGGGAACGGCCATTTATAGGAATCAGAAGATCTGTTCCAGCCGGTGCTGTTACGCGAACACTAACTGCTCCCTTGAAAAGTTCCCCAAGCTTTACGCAGCGATCCTGCAACTCTTTGTAATCAATTGCGGCAGTGCGGTTCATCATGTCTACAGTGATTCCAGGAGTCCAGACACCGCGCATCTTCTTTTTACCATCCATAAGATAATCTGCAATATGGGTAAATTCCTGTCCGTCATCTGTTTTGTAAGGATTTGCAGTTGCCTCAGGATCCTTACCAAGTTTAATGTTTGAAATTGAAAAATATACATCAGGCTCTGTCTTGAAGGCAGCAATTACTTCCGGATTTGCATTATCAAAGCTTGTCTTGTCCGGCTGGAAGATCAGTGTTGTAGCAGCACCGACTTCACAGCTTGCAGAATATAAATCCTGGGCAATTTCTGCAGTTGCCGGATTTGCTATAATAAGAGCTCTCTCGTTTTTCTTTAATTTTACAACATCCTGAATAACAACCTGAGCAGGTGTAAGGGATTTGTTTTTATTTATCAGACTCATGTTTATCTCCTTATTACAACCAGATTTCGTTCTGAGTCTTCAAGCCCCGGAACCTTGAGAGTCTGTATCTCATAATCTGGTACAAGCATGCTGATTGCACTCATCTCTTCTTTGATATTTTCTTCTTTTGCTTTATAGGCACAAAGAAAGCCCTTTGGCTTTACTATACGCAAAAGAGTTTTTGTCATTTTTTTATCCAGAGGACGGAAGGCTCTGAAGGTTATAAGATTATAAGCTTCTGCATCTACCCGCTCTGCTTCGCTGTTTACAACCGTAACATTTTTTAAGCCTAGAATTGCAGCACAGTTTTCAAGGAATGAACAGCGCTTTTCCATGCGTTCTACCAGCTCAATACGAAGGTCTGCAAAATCCGGGCATAAAGAAAAAGCTGCAGCAAGAGGAATTCCAGGCAAGCCGCCACCACTACCAATATCTGCAAGGACGAGAGCTTCAGAAGGAGCCTCATTTTTCATATCGTGCAAAAGCTTTGCAAGTTTTGGCCAGGCGGCAAGGGAGTCTAAAATATGACGGACAACAAGCTCGTCACGGTCGCTTGTATTTGTAAGATTATAGGCAGAATTAAAAAGAATGATTTCTTTTATGTAGGCTTCCATTTTCTGCGCAAGGGCAGGACAGGCCTCTTCTGAAATTCCACATTTTTTTAAACCGTCAATTAAATCAACCATATTCTATTTACTATCGATATCAAGAAGTAAGTCTGCATTAACAGAATCACTTGAAAAATGCATTACAACAAGATTACCTGTTTTTTCTGCTGTAAGATTTTTTACATTTGCCAGTCTGTAGACAAAAGAATTTTCATTCTTAAAGTCCTGAACAATACTTGGCTGAACCTTATAAGTAAGAGAAGAACCATTTGAACTTACTGTCTTAAAAAGCATATAGAAGGTTTCTGTTCTCAGCTGCTGATTTACAAAGTATCTTCTGTCACCGGTAAGAAGGAAACTTCCGTCAGCTTCTGTTTCACTGAAAAAGACCTTTGTAAGGGAATCCGAAATATTGTAGCCGTTAATCTTGAATCTGAGGATTGAAGGTTCACGCTGCTTAAAATTTTCTGAATCGGCTTTTACTGCATTAAGTTCGTTCTTTTCTTTTGGGCTGGCAGACTGCTGCTGCTTCTTAAGTTCATTAAGGCTGTTCAAAACTTCCTGTAAAAGAACATTTGTAGAAGTAGAAGTTGTATAATTTGAAAGACCGTTTGCAACCCCTGCCCCGCTTAATGAAGAAATATTTGTAAAAAGTCCCGAGTCATAAAGAGATGAAATATCTGAGGCTGTAAGTGTATTTCCTTTTGTAAGGGCAGCATTGATAACACTTTCAGGAGTTATTGCTTCTGTAAGCACACTCTCACTTTTTTCTTTTGAATTATCAGAAGATTTTGTATTCTTCTGATTACCCGGACGAACAGGGAAACTTGGAGTATAAAAGCCTCCGCCAATAGTTGGCATGGAAGGCATTTCGGGCATTTCTGGCATCTGGCTTGTAGTGGAAGCAGACTGTGCATAAAGGCCGCTGCAAAGAAGCAGGCTTACAAGACCTGCCGCTGCAAGGCTCTTTATTTTTTTTGATTTACAAACTTGCAAGACTTTCCTCCACATATTCAAGACGTTGTGTAAGCTGGGCAATTGTTTTTTCAAGGCGAGACTTTTCGCGTTCAAGCTTTGTTTTAGGATCGTTTCCGCTGGCCTGAGCTGATTTCTGCTTCATCATTTCGCGAACAGAAGAAGGGCTCTTTCCGCCTGCAAGGAATTCCTGTTCCAGCTCTGCACGGTCATCCTTCTTTTTTACACTGGCAACAACCTTCATGTTTTCAAAACCGATTGCAGGATTAACTTCTATAGCACCAACCTTACGGATATCCTTTGCGGCATTGCGAGGCAGACAGAGAACACGGTCTACATAATCTTCATAGCGGATATCTGCTTCCTGGCAAAGATCAAAGGCTCGGGCAAGCTTTTTGCCGAATTCCTGCATAAGCTGACCGTTTTTAGCAAGATAATTTTCCTTAATATCCTGAGTAAGAGCTTTAAGTTCTTCGTTGTTTTCCCAGCCGATTGAGTAATAACCTTTTTCTTCGGCGATTTTAAGAAGATTTCCAAACTTTGCCCAGAATTCCTGGGTATGAACTTTGCAGGCCTTACCGTAACTCGGGTCGTTTTCCTGCTTTTCTATAGTACAAAGATGGTGTGTATATTCGTGAATTGCTGTATAAACCAGCATGTTATCAGTTTTTAAGTTCAGATTATGGATGTAAATTTCGTGTGTATCCGGCTGATAAAATCCGTTTACTCTTTTGCTTTCTTTACCTGTCTGGATTACTGTAAAATCGATTTCACAAGGGCATATGTCCAGCAGAATTTCTTTAATTCTTTCGTTATTCAATTCAAAAACCTCTCCCCCATTTTAACCGTATTTGAAGTATTGGGGAAGAGATTTTTTACAAATTTCATATCTCACAGAGTTCACAGAGGATACTGAGCAAACTCTGTCAGGACTTTTAGAACTTATAAGAAGCGCTTAGGCTTACAAAGCTGTTCTTTTCCCAGCTCTTGAATTCGCTGTTATCACCTCCACACCAGATATACATTCCGCTTGCTGTAAGTGTAAGATTCTGATCCGGCTTAAATGCAAGCTTTGGCATTACAACCAGGTCTTTATTTTCAATTCCGTACATTACAGTTACTTCAGGAGCAAGCTTATCGTTAAGGAATGAAGTTGTGATGTTACATACAATCTTATTGTTTGTGTAGCCGTTTAGGCCATAATCAACATCAAGTGTGTTTTTATCACATTCATCCCCGTGGAAAACATAGGAACCGATTTCCTGAACATTGAGGTTTGCATTCCAGAAAGGAAGGTCGATGTCAAAGCCGCCAAGCCAGGCAATAGAATTATTGTGTACCCATGGATTAGTTCCGTCAAAGTCGTCAGTAAGGTTGTAAGCAAACTCACCGCGTACATTGAAGTGCCAGATAACTGATGAAGCTTCAAGACCGAATGTCTGCTTTTTGTCGTAAGCAAGGAATTTTTCATCCTCTGAAACCTGACCATTTGCAAGATAGCTTGTAAGGAAGCTGTCGATCTTTGAAGCATTTACAGAAGGCTGCTTATACCAGCCGTTATAGTAGCTGAGTCCCATATCAACCTGACCAAGTGTCCAGGTAGCGCGGGCACCAAACTGACCATACTTAAGATTCCAGAGATCAGGATAGATTACATCTGGATTTGCAGACAGGCTGTTGGCATTGGCAAGGCAGAGAGTGTAAGCAGTATTTGCTGCTGTGAGATTTTCTGTCAGGTATTCTGAATATCTTTCTGAAAGAATAGCAGCTGCAGCACTTTGCTGATTGTCTGCCTGACTTGGATCAAGCCCATGTGCTGCACACCACGCAATAACATCTGCTGTTGTATAATTAGAGATTTTTCCGTCAAGGATTGCCTGAGTTATAATTGCAGTCAGATGACTTGTATCACCCATAGTCTTCAAAGCAGCAGCAGTAGCCGCCTCAAGTCTTGCATTCTCCAGGTCATTTATTGCAGCAGCAAGTTTTAATTCTGCATTTGATGTTACGTTTCCTGTAAGCTCAGAAACCTGTTTTGGTGTCCAGCGTCCCTCTCTTGCAAAGCGGTCAACAGGAAGGAGAGGAGTATAAACTCCTTCAAGATTCATATTTGCAAAGGGAAGACTGTAAACTGCACGAACCATTGGAGTGCTTATACGGCGGTCAAGATAATCCGGGATAATAAAATCTGAATAATCATCTGCATTGAAATTGTCGAGTACGTGAAGCTTATCTCCCTTTCCCCAGACAATCTTCATTTTACCGGCTTCCAGAGTAAGGTTACCAAAGTAGCCGCGAAGCACAGCCTCATCAATTACATCCTCAGGATGATTTTTGATTGTATTTTCATCAATCTTAAGACTGATTTCTGCATCTGATTTATTTCCATTATATTTCAGATTCAGATTTGCAGAAGGAGCAAGGTCAAGTTCAACTGCTTCTGCCTTTGCTTCATCAATATCAACATAAGCGCGGATTTCTGTTTCAGTATCAGCACCTACTTCAAGTTTTGAAGAAGAGCCTTCTGCAGACTCGTCTTCTCCAAAAGAACCAAAACTGTCAAAGTCATCGGCCCAGGCGCCGGTTATGCCCATTACAAGGGCAGATGTCATAAGAATATATTTACTAAGTTTCATAATTACCTCTTTATTTACCTGTTGTCAAAAAGTTCTGTGTGAAGTAGCGGGCTGGAATCTCCTGATCGAGAGCTACTACCTTTGCAATCTTAAGAGTTGTACTGTGCCCTGTCTGAACATTTGTCAGTTTGTTTTCCATAGGCATGTCGTAGCCGCTGATTTTCTGTATGTCCAGAACTTCGAGAACCTTTACAAGCTTGTCGTTCTTATCAAACATTTCTGTGTGAATTGGATACATTGTTTCCTTATCAACCCAAACCATGCGGTAGTTATACTGAGTTCCTTTTTTGTCGATAGGGATCTCTTTGATTTTGTAGCAGTCATATTCCTTGCCGCTTTCTACCTTCATTTTTTCTTCGCCAATATACTGATGCTCATCTTCAGAAACATCACGAGTTGTAAGGTCATCATAAGTTGCATCAGAACCCATAAAAGCCTTAGAACCTTCGCTTGAGTTTACACGACGAACAGACTTGAGGGCCGGCAGATAAATATGCTTTTCATCAGGACCATTATCATCAGTAATCTGAAGGAAGCGAGTTCCCTTGTTAGTACCAGTCTTAAAATCCATTACGATGTAAGTCTTGCTGCCGTCTTCTTTACCGTACTCGCGGAAGCCGTTTGAATCCTGAGTTCCCTTTTTATCAGTAAGAATCATGTAAACATCAGTTACTGAGTAAGCAGGCTTTTTGAAGTCTGCAACTTTGTTCATAATTTCGTTTCCCTTTTCATCAGCGAAAGCGGAACCAGCAAAAATTGTAAGTGCAGTCATAACTGCCAATGTCTTTGTAATTTTTTTCATTATTGTATCTCCTTGTATTTTTGTCTCTCACAGAGCTTACAGAGGGCACGGAGAAATTATTCAATTTTGCTCCGTGAACTTTGTGCCCTCTGTGAGGAATTTTTATTTATTCTTCTTACTAATAAACTTTGGTGCGTACATATTCAGAAAGCCTGGTATTACTGTCATAGCCAGAAAACTTGAAGTAAACATTACGATAGCTACCAGGATTCCGATATATCTCAAAACTACGAACTTTGAGAAACACAAAACCAGGAAGCCAAAGCCAACTGCGATTGCGTTTGTAACAATACCGTGACCTGACTTGCGGAAGGTCATACGTGTAACTGTTTCAAGATCATCACTCTTGGCACGCTCTTCCTTGTAAGTTGTAAGGAAGTGAATTGTGTAGTCGATACCAACACCAACTGCAACAGATGCAATGATACTTGTTACAAGATCCAGATTGATTCCGGCAAAACCCATAACCATGTAGTTGAGTATGATTGCAAGGGCAAGTGGAACAGCGCCGAGCAAACCAGCCCAGCCACTCTTGAAAGCTACTGCGATAATGATGAATACACAGAGCAGTGAAATTACAAGGCTTGTAAGCTGGCTTGAAACAATCATCTTTGTCATTGTGTATTCCATTTCTGCAGTACCTGTTGCTTCAAGTGTGTAGCCTTCTGGGAAGTGGTTTTCTGCATACTTCTGGGCAGCGGCAATAATGTCGCCAGTTGTCTGTGTTGAATGGTTTCTAAGC
>JAEEGK010019522.1_pt1 | contig 14523 bp, 14 predicted proteins | sample 8958771 | NCBI WGS metagenome assembly JAEEGK01 (sample SAMN16246547, study PRJNA631951) | gut metagenome | biome: gut microbiome; feature: rumen; material: SC-attached | host: Bos | place: Iran: Karaj | collected 2018-10
AACAGATTCAAACGGAGGAACTTCAAATATAACACTACATCTTACAGTTAAAGAATGGTCTGAGGCTCCAGATGTACACTCTTCGAGTGTTGCTGATTTATACACCATGCTTGAAGAAGGTGAATACTTTGAAATGAATCTACAAACAGTAGACACTACTGGATGGGAATGGGAAATTATTTCTATTCCAGATGGTATGGTTTTGGATATAGAATCTCTTAAACTAACTTGGATTCCTGGAGAATTAGACGGGGGGCACACACGTGAAGCTATATTAAAACCCAAAGGCAATATGATGTTACAATCTATTCCAGAGGAAATTCATTTGGTTTTTGATGTATTGGAAGTGAATTCTGAGCCACAAATCATTCTTCCGCCTATCTCAGCAATACATCTGAATCAGGAGATAAAATTCAAAATCCAAACAAAAGATTCTGACATCCCTGTTCAAACTGTAAAATTAGAACTTCTTTCCCCGTTACCAGAGGGAGCCAATTATAAAGATGGTGAGTTCAAATGGCGCCCTGTCAGTTTAACTCAATTTAATAACAGTCAATTCACTACTTTGCACTTTAGAGCCACCGACTCTGGGGATCCTGCCAAACAGACAGAATCCCATGTTTTGCTGGCATTAAGAGAAAGTGCCGACAACGATGAATCTGCCACTACATACTCATATTCACCCTCTTCACAGGATCCTGAAACCATATCACTTCAATGGGATGTTCATGATGGCGTTGAATATACTATATTAGCAGCTACTTCTGAACCTTCTGCGGAGTGGTTACCCTATGCAAAAATTTGCTTGCTGGATGATTTGATCCATATTGAAAAAGCCATTCATTCAATAGGTTCAGAATGGTTTGTACTTAAAGCAGCAAACGGTGATATTGTTCCAGCAAAAAGTTTTGGTCTTGTCACAGAAAATCTATTAGGGATCGATTGGCAAATAAATCCGCAAAACGGATTATATTATCTTCCGTTTATGAATGACTTACTTTTCCCGATAAAGGTCTCTAACAATTTTATTACAATTGATTTAGAACAGAATCTTTTAAAACTAGAAGAGTACATAAAGGATACTGAAACTGGATTAGTTAATTTCCGTATAGAATCCTCTTCCAGACAAAAAACAAATAATTAATTTTATACATCATGGATGAAATATTGGATTACATTGAAAAGCCGTTTTCAAACACTCTGCCAGATTTAAATAGTACAATTGAAGAATCCATTGATTGGCTTACAGCAAGAGGTGTTAGCCCTCATACGCTTTATTTGACACGTTTCATTATTGAAGAAATGGGAACTAACATTCTTAAGTACGGCTATGATGATGATGATAAGCATCTCATACAATTAAAGCTATCATTGACTAGTACCATTTTAAAAATAGTGCTTATCGATGATGGACATGAGTTTAATCCCATAGAAGCACCTCAACCTAAAACATCAGGATCTATTGAAGAACGAACTCCTGGTGGACTTGGCATATGGCTTGTTCAGAAATTTGGCAAACTCCTCTACAAACGTGAAAATAATCTCAACTATGTAGAGGTCGATCTCAAACTAGATTGTGTAACAGAATAACTATTGAAATATCATGGATTATTTGGAAAGTGCCACACAAAACTATAAATCCCACTATAACTGTGCACAATCTATTCTCTGTGCATATTCTAACCTCCTAGGAATCGATGAAAAAACAGCATTCAAACTTTCTGAGGGGTTTGGGGGAGGAATGGGGATGAAAGAAACCTGTGGTGCTGTAACAGCAATGTTTGCTGTTCTGAGTTACTTAAAAAGTGATGGTTTATTGAGCGAAGGAAAAAGCAAAAGAGATAATTATAAGCTGATGAATATGGCAGCAGAACAATTTAAATCCATACATGGTTCATTACTTTGCCGCGAATTAAAATCAAGTGAATCTTATCACTCTTGTCTGGAATTGATTCAAAGTGCTGTCAAAATCATTGAAAATCTCAAGTCAACAAATTAATCTTTTTTGCCAATTGGTTTTGCAAAGGCATTTATACGATCATTGCGAACATTTGAATTTCTAAGGACATCCATTAACTTTACGATCTGACCAAATGGGGCATCATTATCCGCTCGTATTGAAACCCCAATATCTGGAGTTAGTTTTGTTCTTTGTGTTAAATATTCTGTGAGTTTTATATCATCATAAGGTTCTGCCCCTACAAAGAAAATATTTGTACCTCGGGGAACATTTATAATAATATTAGTCACAGTATTGTTCCCCTGTTGAGCTGTCTGCGATTCCGGTAATGCCATCTTAAATGCGGGGTGCGTTTTGAATGTCGTTGTCACGACAAGAAAAATCAACAACACGACAAGAACATCCACCAGCGCAATGATGATAATTGGAGGTGTTTTCCGCTGTTTTGCTACTTTAAAACGCATAATGGTTTACTTCTGAACTTGATACATTTTCTGAATAAATTCACTTAATAAAGTTTCAAGCTCCATCGTCAGTACTTCTACTCGCCGGCTATAATAACTCCAAGCAACCAAGGATGGAACAGCTATCGCCAACCCTGTAAAAGTAACATTCAGCGTTACTGAAATTCCGGCAGCAATTAAAGCAGGATCTGCAGCACCAAAGTTTGCACCCAGACCTCCAAACAATGTAATCATCCCATGTAAAGTTCCAAGTAATCCCATCAATGGTGCAATCCCTACAATAATTTCCAGAAAAACCAGCCAACGTTCTAACAAGACAACCTCCTTTCGTGCTTGGTTTTCAATAGCATCTTGATTTTCTTTGCGAGATTCTTTTTGATGTGACAAAGCACAATTTATCAAACGTTCAAGTGGAGTTGCATTCGATTGACAACATTTTTGCAGTTCTGTTAAATTCCCAGTTGTTTGATAAAGCTGAAGCTTTTCAAGAACGCTTTGTGGAAGAACTTTCTCTCGTCTAAGTGCTAATCCTCGTTCAATCATAAAGGCCACAGCTGCTATGGATACAAACAGCATTGGAACCATCATGAATCCGCCTTTTACAAAAAAATCAATCATTTTATTTTCCTATAATCTGTTATTATCTATAATAAAAAGTAAATTTAACATCTCTTACATTACCTTGCACTGCTTGTCTTAATTCACTTGGCCATGGACTGTATGGCGAAGGATCAAGAATCGCACGCTGACACAATAATGCTTGAAGAGAACTGACTGATGAATATACCTCCTGGATATCTGTTATACGACCATCGTAATGAAGTTTGAAAACAATTACAACTTTACCAGATGCAGTAACCATCCCTGATTGTTCAATAAGAGCATCCCAGCGTTTTTGTACCGCTGCAATAAATGCAGCATCATAATCACCAAATGGAGTTCCCTTGACATCCAACTGAACTTCTAAAGAATGTCTTTTTACACCACCTTTTTGCTTTGTAGGTGTTCCAATCAAATTAATTTTTCTACGAGCCTCATTCAATGTACGAGGTCTTGGTGTGTTTTCTTCTTTACCAACTCCTAAATCCGCAGGTTTGGTAGCAAATAAAGGTTTATCAGACTGAGTTGGAACATCCTCCTGCTCAATCGTTTCACCTTTTATCTCCTGAATAGGAATCATCTCTTGGGGCTCTTCATGAAGTTTTTCCAAAGTCCTCATCATTTCCTGTTCTTCTCCATCAATCTGAGGATTCTCTTCACTGATAACAACCGGATCTGGATTTCCTGCTAGAGTACTCTTATCTGAATAATACTTCGCATTTGGCGGAGGTTCGATTTCCTCTATCGGATCCACCTCTATAAACATAAGCGGAACCTCTTGTTCTTGTGTCCATTCTGATTGATCCGAAAGGTTCTCTTCCGGAGTAAGCATTTCTCTTAGTACACTCGCCGGACGTGAAGATACCATCCCTATTTGAAAAGCACATTCCCATCCTATAATAAAAATAAAATGAAACATTAAAGAGAGAATAAATGCCTGCGCAATAGGAATGCGCCCCCATTCCAACCATTTTGGCAACGGCATCGGATCATCTAATTCTTTAAGAAACTCCCTTAAAAAGTTCATCTAATGAATCTGTTAGAAACGATTTAAAATCATTTCAATATAAGGAAGATCACCAGGAGTAGTTGCTTTGGGATTAGGCATCGGACACTCAACCAAAAAAACCTTTTGATCAATCAACTCACACGCAGCAGTATCATCTGTTAATTTTAAGCCTTTATCTATTGCAGTTTGAATTGCTTTTTTAATCACTTGTGGTCTAAAAACTTGTGGTGTTTGAACAGACCATAGCAATGAGCGATCTAAAGTTTGATCCACACAACGACCATCGGATGAAACCTTTATGGTATCTGTAACTTTCTGAGCTAGTACAGCAGCCCCATTTCCCTGAGCAATTAACATTGCCTTCTTTATAATCTCTGTCGGGGTACAAGGCCGAGCGCCATCTTGTATTGTAACAATTTCACATTCTGGAGATAATGCGGATAACCCATTCCAGACAGAGTCCTGTCTTTCTTTCCCTCCTTCTACAAGCAGAAATGGTTTCTTTAGTCCATATCGATCAATCAAAGCTCTGAAATCATTTTCTAATTCAGCGCGGATCACAAAAATAATCTTTTGGATATCATCAATTGCCTCAAAGCGCCGCCATGTATGGACAATAATTGGAGTTCCTGCAACTTCCAGAAAAATTTTATCTATTTTCCCTCCCATTCTTTTCCCTTGGCCTGCTGCCACAATGATTGCTTCCGCTTTCATAAATCCTCCCTACCTTTCTTCAATCCAAACTAAATCACCTTCATTACATCTTTCATATAGAGGGAACAAGTCTGCTCCCGCAACATGAATACATCCAGAGGAAGCTGGTTTACCTAAGGTCAATTCATCCCCTACTCCATGGATATAAACATATCTTTTAAAAGTATCTAAATCGGCACCCTTATTTTTCCCAAATTCCAAACCTTCTAACCAAAGAATACGGTTTGAGATCTTCGCTTTTGGCATTCCTCGCCATGTATAAAGAAATGCACCTTTTGATTTTACAGGAATGCGCCCTTTAAAAATAGTTCCTTGTGGATATCCTCCCCCTATTTTACGAGCAATTCGGTGGAGCCCTAGGGGTGTTTTTTTGCTATTTTGTAAACAACCTGTTCCAAAAACACTTGTCGATATAAGGTATGTTTTTCTGAGATGATAATATTTATCTTGCCCTAAACAGTAAAGATCCATCTTTTGTTTCTGCACATTGACCCTGAGGAAATTACTGCTATAGCGAAAGCCATTATATCGGCATATTCGCAATCCTTCATAGAAATTAGGTAAGAACGTTAGTACCATCCTAATGTTTCAGATTCTCTATTTCCTTTTCGAGAGTTCTAAGGCGTTTTAACGCATCCGGAACCATTGTCCAAGAGATCATGATTCTCTTGGCATCTTTATGAGGCATCGCCGGCGCTCCTAGCCACATTTGTCCATCAGGTATATCGTTCATTACTCCGGCCTTTGCCCCCACAGTGACTTGGTTGCCAATTGACAGATGTCCAGCAATACCAGACTGACCAGCTAGAACCACATAATTTCCTAATTTCGTACTGCCTGCAATGCCTACCTGGGAAATGACTATACAGTTTTCTCCAATCTTGACATTATGAGCAATCATTACAAGGTTATCAATTTTTGTACCCCGTCCGATTTCTGTCGCATCCATGGCACCACGATCAATTGTGACGTTGGCGCCAATTTCGACATCGTCATGGATAATCACCGTACCGATCTGAGGAATCTTTACATGCACCCCTTGGTCCATAACATATCCAAATCCATCAGAACCAATTACAGTCCCCGAATGAATTCTAACTCTTTTACCAATTTTGACACCGGGATAAAGAGTTACACGCGGAAAAATACGCGTTTTTTCTTCAATGCTGACATTGTCCCCCACTTGACAAGCATCACCTATCACAACATTTGCACCAATTTTAGCCCCCGTACCAATGTGACAATATGGCGCAATATGCGCTGTAGGATCTATTTCAGCACCAGTTTCTACCACAGATGTAGGATGAATGCCTGGCTCGAAAACTGGTTCAGGAAAAAATAGTTGCATCACTCGTGCAAAAGCAACTCTTGCACTTTTAACCCGAATAATCGTTTTGCCGGAAGTTGATATCGCCTGTCCATCCAAAAGTATCGCAGATGCCTGGCTTTGATCCGCTTTCTGGAGATAATCCTCATTTTCCGCGAAGGTCAATTGTCCTTCGGTTGCCATCCCTGCAGGCGCAAAGCCAGTCAATATGAGATTCTTATCTCCTTCTACTGTTGCATTTAAATACTTAGCAAGTTCCTCTGTAGTAAACTGTATCATTGAAAAAACTTTGTGATTACTGCTATATTCCTCTTTCACTCACAATATCATTATTCTCATCAAGGAGAATAACTTTTGGAGTCCAAGTTGCTGCTTCATCTTGATCTGCTAATGCAAAATTCATAATAGTAATCCTATCTCCTTTTTTTCCAAGATGTGCTGTTGCTCCGTTGAGAATGATAGATTTAGATCCGGGCTCGCCTGGAATTGCATAAGTTTCAAAACGTGAGCCATTTGCCAAATTACTACAGAGTATCTTTTCATAAGGCAGCAATCCCACCTTTTGCATAAAATCAGAGTCTATAGTCATACTTCCTTCGTAATTTAAACTAGAACCAGTCACCATAGCCCGGTGAATTTTAGATTTTAATAAACAAATTTGCATCTCTTTTGAGGAAATTTTGAGAGGATAAATTCCTCACGCAGGTAACTATACATAAAAAACAAAATGATTTAAACTCAAAAGCAACATTATCCAAAGTTTTTCACAGAAATTTAAAACAAGATTGGACGAAACAGTTAAATTACGCTATCTTAAATGTGTGCTTATGAATAGCAATAGATTTCTTTTTGGGGCAACGACTGTTAGCATCCTGCTTGGATGTGCGACAATTCAGGCAAACATCGTTTTCAACGAAATATTAGCTAGTAATGAGTCTTATCCTATCAATGACTCAACAAGTGATTGGATTGAACTTTATAACACAGATACCAGCAATTCTGCCGACTTGACTGGGGTGCGAATCAACCTATCAAATAGTGATGGTACTTCAAAAAATTTCACATTTCCTGAGGGGGCAACTATTTCACCTAAAGGTTATTATATGATCGCATGCGATTCTGGAGAAAAAAGTTCCATACAAAATACTGGTTTTAATATTCCGGCTGCAGGTGCCACTCTTAAACTATATGCTTCTTCTGGTACATCTCCAATAGACACAATAGACTTTGGCCCACAGGTAACAGACTATTCTATTGGTCGCATTGGCGATGGAACGGGTAACTTTGTACTATGTATTCCAACTGCAGGAAACGCAAATCAAGCCCAGACCATGGGAACGATTGCATCCATCAAAATCAATGAAGTGAGCGCAGCCTCCGATCCCGATTGGTTTGAACTATATAATTCAGGTTCTTATCCAGTAGATATTGGGGGATATTATTTAACCAGGAAACCTAAGAAAGATCCACTTATGTTCCCTATTCCGGCACTTACATTTATTGGAACAGGTTCAGATGCCTACTTAGTCTATTACGCAGACCAGGACACTACCGCAGGGAAAAATCATGTAAATTTCAAGCTGGGCAAAGAAGCGGATAATATTGCCATCATGAAATCCTCCAACAGCACCATCAACCAGTTTGAATACCCAGATATGGCTGACAATGAAGCTTATGGTCGTACTCCTGATGGTGGAAATACAATTCTGAAACAGCCCAATTCTGGAACTCCGGGTACCAGCAATTATCAAGAACTTCAAACCGTTGTAATCAGTGAAATCTTGTCACATACGGATTATCCGGATACACCACCGGATTTTATTGAATTGCAAAATATTTCACAGTCTGCGGTAGACATATCTGGTTGGGGATTAAGTGACAGCAACAAAGACTTTATGAAATACATCTTTCCAGCAGGAACCGTGATTCAGCCGGGTGGTTTTCTTGTTGTTACAGATTTTGAATTCGATGATGAAAATAATCCTAATTGCCAAACTCCATTCCGTTTAAACTCCTATGAAGGAGATGATACTTATTTAACTCAAGTAACCAATGGAAGACAAACCGGCTATCGCAGTCAGATCCATTTTGGTGCTGCGCCCAATAATTTTTCATTTATCCGCATGGTAAACAGCGACGGAGTTATCCGTTATCCATTCGGAGAATACCCCACAATGGATGCAACCAATGCTCCTGTTAAAATCGGACCTATTGTAATTAATGAAATTCACTACAAACCCGCAGGCGCAACAGAACCTACAGAAGATGAATTTATTGAAATCTTCAACATTACTGACGAAGAAGTGGAAATGTTCTATCCGGGATATCCGGAAAATCCACCAAAGATGGCCAATGCCATTGATTACACTTTTCCTAAAGAAATGAAACTTGGAGCAGGTTCTTATGCCTTGATTGTCTCTTTCAACCCTTCAAGCAGTACAGCTACAAGTTTTCGCCAGAAATTTAATGTTCCGGATGATGTTATCATGTATGGACCTTATTCAGGAAAACTTTCCAACGATGGAGAAACCGTTGAACTGCTCTTCCCGGACAAACCGGAAGGAAAAGATAGCGGAGCTCCTGGACTTGTGCCTTACTATATAGAAGATAGCGTCACATACAGTGCTACCGCACCATGGCCAACAAATGCTAAAGGTACCGGACGTAGTCTTCAAAGAGTAAACGCATTCCTTTATGGGGATCAATCTGCAAATTGGAATGTATTCCCAGGAACTGATACTGTCAATATGACTACGGCAGGAAAACGTTCATCCATAGGGATTACAGATCAAGATTCTGACTTAATGCCGGATGACTGGGAACTGTATTATCAATTTGATCCATTCAACCCCGCTGACGCGAATGAAGATGCTAATGGAGATGGTATCACAAACCTTCAACATTATTTGAACGGAACGAATCCTCGTGAACCAAAAGTCAAGACACCAGTGGAAATCACAGCTCTTCTCCTCAATGATACGATACAGATTTCATTTACTGCATTAGCTAATAATGCATACGAAGTTCAAGTTTCTGACAATAGCGAAACAGGTTGGACATTATGGGAAGAAGTTGATTCTGGGAATGAAAGAAAAGTAGAGTTCACTGACAGCTTATTGAATAATACACGTTACTATCGTGTGCTAACTAAATAAAATAATAGTCTATAATATCAAACTATGAATTACAAAAAGATCACAACCGCTTTTTCTGTCGGATTTTTGTGCGCATACAGCTTTATTGCATCAACTTGCGCAGCACCTGTCAAAATTATCTTTGACACGGACATGGCAGAAGATGTGGATGATGTTGGGGCTCTTTCAATACTTCATGCATTAGCAGATGCTGGTGAAGCAGAAATACTTGCCTGCATGATTTCTGCACCTCATGAATATGTGGGGCCTTGCATCGATGTTATCAATACCTATTATGGTCGGCCCAACATTCCTATCGGAAATGTATATGGCTTCAAAAGAAGCTACCCAAATGATAATGGGCAAAAAATCCCTTCCAATTATGCACAAAAAATGGCAGAGACTTTTCCTCATAATCTTCAGAAAAGCAGCGACGCACCCAACGCAACCACGCTTTATAGAAAAATCTTGGCAGAACAGCCAGATCAGAGTGTCAAAATCGTTACAGTTGGCTTCTTAACAAATCTGAAAAACTTGCTAAACTCAAATCCTGATGAGTGGAGTCCGCTTAATGGTGAACAACTTGTAAAACAAAAAGTATTAGAATGGGTATGTATGGGAGCCACATTCCCTAATCGTGGTCGTGAATATAATGTGATGATGGATACTGAGGCTTCTATCAGAGCTATTAATGACTGGCCTACTCCAGTCGTTTTCAGCGGCTTTGAAATCGGCGTCAAGATTTTTACAGCTAATGCGCTGAAATCAAAACCGAAAACATGTCCATCCCGCATGGGGTATGAATGGTACTGGAATGGCAAAGAAAACATCAATCGCGAAAGCTGGGATCTGACAACAGTGTTGTACGCAGTAAGAGGAACCAACAACTACTGGACTTTATCAGAACCCGGGAAATGCATCATGCATGCTACGATCGGTTACGGGGAAAACGAATGGATACCCTATGCTAAAGGAAACCATCGCTATCTTATTGAAAAAATGCCTTCGGCAGAAGTTGGAAAAGTCATTGATGAACTATTGTGCCGTGACCCTAAATACAACTATACAAAAGAGAATGGTTATGTAGAACTCCTCGATGGTAAAACAATGGATGGTTGGAAAGTTACCCAGGAAAATAGTGATTCTTGGAAGCTTGTTGATGGAATGTTCTACACTGATGGTCCTAGATCCCATCTATTTTATATGGGAAATGTGAATGAAGGTAAATTTGAAAATTACATTCTCCATGTCGAGGCTAAAGCTTTTCCTGGTGCTAACAGTGGTGTCTTCATAGCAACTCAATACCAGGAATCAGGATGGCCGTCTATCGGTTATGAAGTGCAGGTCAACAATTCTCAGCCGCTTAATGGTAAAAATTATGAACATAAAAAGACTGGAAGCCTTTATAATGTCCGCAACATCTATAAACCCTTAGCCTTTGACAATCAATGGTTTGATATGGATATCACTGTGCAAGGCAACCATGTACAAGTGGAAGTAAACAGGATCCCGGTTGTTGATTATATAGAACCAGCCTCTGCTTCAAAACTGAAAGCAGGTACATTTGCACTTCAATGCCATGACCCAAAAAGCCATGTCCTTTACCGTAGAATTGCAGTAAAAACACTCCCTGCCAAAGAAGTTGTATGGGCTGCTGAACCTAGTGAAAAACAAAAGAAATTTGATAAAATATCTGCCTCCGGCATTCCCCTGCTCGATTTGCATATCCATCCCAAAGGAGATTTGAATCTCGATTTTGTCAAAAACTATATGCATTCAACAGGTGTCAATATGGGAGTTGCTGTTAATTGCGGCATGAAATTCCCCATTACGAATGACTTTGGTGCTTTACAGTATCTAAAGTGCATGAGAAATGAACCTGTTTTTTTAGGAATGCAAGCTGAAGGTCGGGAATGGGTAAATATGTTTTCAAAAGAAGTTCGCTCCCAATTTGACTACATTTTTACAGATTCAATGACAATTACGGATGACAAAGGTCGCCGTATGCGTCTATGGATACCGGAAGAAACCTTTGTGGACGAACCTCAAGAATTCATGGATATGCTGGTCAACAGGATAGAATCCATTATGACAGAACCTATTGACATCTATGTAAACCCAACCTATCTTCCAGCATCTATCGCACAGGATTACGACAAACTCTGGACAACAGAACGTATAGATCGGGTAATTGCTGCTGCTAAGAAAAACAATGTTGCTATAGAGATCAACTGTGATTTGAAATTACCAAAAGCAGAATTTATAAAAAAAGCTAAAGCAGCAGGGCTAAAGTTTACATTTGGAACTAACAATACGTCTACCAATTTAGGAGATCATCTTGCTTATGCTCTTCAAATGATCGAAGAGTGTGGACTAAATGGATATGATATATGGGTTCCTGGTAAATTCCCCGGCAAGCAAAAATAGATTTCAAGACCTGAGATTTGAGGGTGTTTTTACACCCTCTTTAAGTATCACGATATGGTACATTGCATTATTTCTGCAGGAGCAACGTATGAACCTTTAGATAAAGTAAGAAGATTGACAAATTCTTCAACAGGTTCATTAGGTACTAAATTAGCTCTCCGCCTTGCAGGGGATATTCCATCAATCAAAATTTCTCTACTAAGAAGCGAAACAGCGACATATCCTATTCCAGATATTAAAGAGAATATAAATATCCAAACATTTTCAACGACTGAAACTTTACTTCGTAAGTTCCAAGATCTTTCTACAAATGATCCATGTGTTATTTTCCATATTGCCGCAGTCAGTGATTTTTCGTTTGGAAATGTATATGAAAAATTACCGGATGGAACTATGGAAAGACGGCTTTCCACCAAATTTTCAACAAGGAATAACAATCCACTTTTTGCAGAACTTATTCCCACTCCTAAAATATTAGAACATTTAAGATCACTCTTTCCATCTGCGTTCATTGTCGGCTGGAAATATGAAACAACTGGCTCAAAATCTGATTTATTAAAAAAAGCACAGGAACAAATTTCACACAATCGATCTAATCTGTGTGTAATGAATGGTCCCGCATATGGAAATGGTTATGGTATATTTTCTTTAACTAATCCTGATAAATTCATACATATAGCAAATTACGTGTTGCTTTTTGAGGAGTTACAAAAATTAGCATTCCATTGACGATGCAAGCTAAAGGGACAGTGCTAATAGGTCTAAGTGGCGGAATTGATTCTTCTGTAGCCGCTTGGCTTCTCAAAAAAGAAGGTTGGAATGTCATTGGAGCGACCATGTGTATCTATGATGGACGCATTCCAATCCCTGAAACAACGAAATCTGGATGCTTTGGTCCAAAGGAAATCTACAATATTGAAGCAGCAAAAAAAGCAGCTGAAAGATTAGAAATCCCTCATTACTGCTTCAATCTTGCCAATGAATATCAACAATTTGTCATTGATTACTTCCGAAATGAATATCTTGCAGGTCACACGCCAAACCCTTGTGTACATTGTAATCAGAAAATGAAGTTTGGCTTCTTACAGGAATATGCTGCTAAACGAGGTCTCGTGTTTGATAAATTCGCGACCGGACATTATGCCAGAATTTCCCTTAATACTAATAATCGCTACTCCATTCTAAGAGGAAAAGATAATATAAAAGATCAATCATACTTTATCTCCTATCTTACTCAAAAACAACTTGCTAAATTAATATTTCCACTTGGTGATTTTTCTAAAAGCGAAATCAAACAAATCGCAAAAAAACTCAACTGGCTAGATTTGATTGAACGCCAAGAAAGTCAGGATTTCATAGCATGCGATAATTATTCTGCTCTTTTTAATCAAAATGAATCAAAACCAGGGTGCTTTGTAAATAAAGAAGGAAAGATTTTAGGTAAACACAAAGGAATTATCTATTACACAATCGGACAACGAAAAGGCATTGGAATTGGAGGTGGCATTCCATTCTATGTAATAAATATCAATCCCCAGAATAATACCATCACGTTAGGAACAAAAGAAGACTTATATGCGAATGCTCTAACAGCCAGAAATCTCAACTGGGTGACTCTACCAGCATGTCCCGATCATCCTATTCACATTACTGCACAGATTCGACAACGCCATAAAGCCGCACCAGCAACCTTGATAAAAGAAAATGGAGATCAGGTACGTGTTATTTTTAAATCCTCACAAACAGCCATAACCCCTGGACAAATTGTGGTATTCTATGATGCTGATACTATTCTGGGCGCAGGAACGATCGCTACTGCAGATAACGTGTAATTTCTCTCTGAGATACAATATTTAAAAATTGCAGATCTTTTTCCTGAGGAACTTTTTCCAAAAGCATACTCCAATTTTTATTTAGTATTTCAAAAACTAACTGCATTACATCTTGACTGATACGCATCTGCGCAAACTGTGGAAAGTTACCTAAAAGAACCAATAATCGGATATTAAAAATAATATTTCCCAGTCCTAACGATAAATGTGAAGGGATATATTTTAAATAATCGCAGAATAAATTAAATAATTCTGGAGCAGAAGCACCTCGTTCTAAAACCTTTTCAATAGTTTTTGTGCATTCTGTTGCGGCACAAAGGAGATCATAATTTTGCGTAATTAGAGGATGAGAACTAACTAATTGAACTTCTTTTAGTGTGTGCAAATCGTTTCTTTTGCTTAATACAAGCTCAAACTGGCAGTGATAGAAAATATCTAGCTTTCCGGCAAAAGGTGATTTTAACCGCTTAGCCCCCTTTGCAATAAACGAAATAAGTCCTAAATGATCGGTAAGTGTATGAACAATTAGACTTGTGTCAGAGTAATGGTAAACCCGTAATATTATGCCCTGACACAAGTCTTCTGACATCTCAAAAAACTAATTATTTATCATCAGGAAATCTATGCTCTTCCCCGAAACCATATTTTTCAATAACATAGTCAATATCTTTATCACCTCTTCCACTGCAATTGACTAATATGGCCCCTCCTTTTCTGCATTCTTTTGCACGTTTCAGAGCATACGCTATAGCATGTGAGGATTCCAGTGCAGGAATGATCCCTTCATAACGAGAGAGTTTGAAAAACGCATCTATAGCTTCCTCATCTGATGCTGTTACATAATTGACTCTACCCTTTTCTTTCCAAAAGGCATGCTCTGGTCCAACACCAGGATAATCTAAACCACTGGCAATCGAATATACAGGAGCAGGACTTCCATCTGGATTTTGAAGGACAATTGAATCAAAACCATGTATATTCCCCTTTGTTCCATAAGTCATAGATGCTGCATGCTGTCCTAATTCAGTGCCCTTTCCAAGAGGCTCAACTCCACAT
>JAEEGK010019523.1_pt1 | contig 14522 bp, 11 predicted proteins | sample 8958771 | NCBI WGS metagenome assembly JAEEGK01 (sample SAMN16246547, study PRJNA631951) | gut metagenome | biome: gut microbiome; feature: rumen; material: SC-attached | host: Bos | place: Iran: Karaj | collected 2018-10
AAGGGCCAATGAGCAGACCAGCGATGATATAGCCCAACACCAAAGGCTGCTTCAACCATTTAAAAAGAACCGTTGTGACACCTGCCGTAACCAATATCAGGGCAAGGTCGGAAAATAATGCAGGTAACTCTGACATAATAGGGTTTGAATTTGTGATGCAAAAGTACAAACTTTACTTGAAAAGACAAAATTATATAATTTGGCAAATTCTATAATCATATCCTTTTCACACCTCAGTCATAAGTCATATTGTTAGAAAAACAACTTTTTTTGCAGCCAAAACGCAAGTTTGCGCGAAAACCCCTACCTTTGCCATCTAACAACTGGCAACGCCATTCCCCAACATCAGACAACATGACCAACTTGGAAAGCCTTCTGCCCCTGCCGGCTAAACTCGACGAGACATGTCCTGAGTGATATGCAACACTTTGCCCGACATCGAATTAAAACCTGACAAATGTCGCAAAATGGCAATTCATCAGGCTATTTTTCGGATTGCAAATGCCAACGCTAGATGAGGTCGGATTGCATAGCCAACAAGCAGAGTGGTTAATATAAACTCAAGAATGATTCAACTTTTTCAAGAAACTCAGTAGTATCAATAAAGTAACTAGGATAAGCCGCGCGAAGATCTTTCAAACCGTCAACAGAAACAAGAATAACGGCATTTTTATGGTTCTCAATCTTTTTCTCTAATTCATTATAGTATTGAGAAGCCTTTTCTTGATCTTCCATAGCGAAACTTGAAACATTGACCACCCTTTTCACATAGTCAACTTTCAAGATATAGTATTCTTGGGCATATTCGTTGTTCTCTATTGATCTCAGAGCCGCCTTGAATGCTTTTAACAAATCTATACATTTCGTTTGCTCCTCGATTCGCTTCAAGGAAGCACATATTGATTGGCCGTCATAATCTTTATATTCGGCCAGTATCGAACATTGTTCACCGAGAGAAAACAGTGCGCTGGTCAATTTGAAAAAGTCAAGCCAGTCTGTTGGCCCTTGGCTGTTTTTCAACGCTTTTCCTGTGATGATTTCACCAGATTCAACCGCAGTGGCCCAGATATGTTGTAACTTCGTCCTTAACTGAAGTTCCACACGCAATCCATCGTAGCGCTCGTCTTCATGATGACATTTAAAAACCAAATGAATGCTTCGATACCCTGATTCGGCTGGTTGGTCAATATAATCGTATTGTTTCGCAAGCAACTCGAAGCCTTCAATCGGTCGTGTAGAAATCAATTGCTTGGCTTTATATACAGATTCAATGTCAGCAAAAACATAACGTTGTCCGCCAACATCATTCAATCCGCCAAGCCTCATATCCGGTTTTTTGTCAAGCTTGTCTTGGATAGAAGTCATTCGTTTAAGCCGTTGTGAATGAAACAAGAAAGTCACCCCTTCTTCCTTGAACGACTCATTAAGCCTTTCTTCCAGCATTTTCAAAACCGGCAGATGATTCAGTCTCCAGTCATCTATCAGCTTTGTAGCAGCATCAAATTCCGCTCTGTCTTTTGACGACAACAGAATCTGTCCCGCTTTGTCTATTTGTTTCCTTGAATACAACATCAATTGGCCAAAACTGGTTCGGGGTGGATGATTTCATAAAACAATACGGAATCGTCTCTCAAATACCTGGTATCCACGCTCATCACAAGCAAATCCTCATTGATGTAATTCAAAAGACAAGAATTTGCATTGTGGTTTTGAATATAGCAAAGCATGAAATCATTCTGCTTGTCTTGTTCGGCAGGGACAATCAATATATCAGTGATCTCATAACCCTGCCGATTAGTCGTTCCAACCAAATGCATACTTGCTTTTTTCAGTTCTATGGCTTCTTTATATGTCATAACACGTCTGACTTTTACGCTGCAAATATACTACTTTTCTGAAAATAAAGGTGTTTTTTAGTGCTTTGGATAATTGTCTGCTTATTTTCTTCGAACAATCATGTCTCTATTCGGCAGGATTATATAATCGCCCGAACAGGAAATCCAAATATTGCAATCTAAAATGACTTTCATTGCTTATATCTTACAGCCTTCACTTCTTCCATGATTTCCTCTTCGCTGATAGAAGGATTGCTGGGACGGCTTTTCACAAAGCGTTCAAGCAACTGTTCCCGTGTCTCAGCTTTCCAACCGAATTTGCGGATAAGTTCCTTCAAAAGCGCCCAGTCTGAAAATGGTACATTCAAATATACCCCTTGAACCTCTGCTGTATTTATCATATTCTTTTAGAGTTTTTCAATTTCAACTGCAAAAATACACAAATTCTGAAACACAGCCACTTTTCCCCGAAAATACCGCAATCTTCCAGATTTGCCTTTGAAGGATTACAAATCCTAATACTCGGATATGGTCGGATTGCAAATCCAGCTGAACGGGGGAACACTCCATGCCCAACCCCTCTTGTCACTTTTTTGCCCTTCCACGCTGCTTGTAATATCGAGTAAGGCACATCAATTCTCGACAGGGACAACAAGACGGACACTGTGACCAACATAGCGATCGTTGTGTCCGTCCATAGCAGTAAACTCATAGAAATACAAGCCTTTCGCACTATAAGCACTGTTACTTTGGGTAGATGACCAATAGTTACCATCTTGACCCTCATCTAACACAGAAGATCCATAACGGTGACCTGCAGCAGGAAGAAAAACGGCCCCATACTGTTCAAGTGTGTTCCATTGAGCAATAGAAATTGTATTGGTGCTATAGCTGACACTGGCACTAATAGTATTAGTATTATTCAGTGGGAAGTACGATGTTTCCCAATTGTCTGGTAATAGAATTAGACCATTAACTCCATTCACTTTAGCCTTCGCATAACGTATGCCTGAAAAGGTGGTTCGTGTACTAAGAACATAAGACCATTCTGCATTAGTCAAAGTACGCCATTGGTTGCATGAGTTACCACCATTGTAAATGGGATTGTAAACGCCCCAGTCATAATTCGCAGAACCATCTGTCAAATTAGGCGAAGCCATATTTGTCGAAGGGCCATAGCCATATGGATTGAAATTTGTATAAGTATTGGCTTGAGAAGTTGACCATGGTTGATAACACAAATTGTATGGGTCACTGCTATCATGCCAGCCGCTTGTGCCCCAACCGAAAAGATCAATCCAACCATTATAAGAGTAAGATGCGTAACTATTGGCATTACCAATATAGTCGTATTGGTTATCAGCAAAACGCCAAGTATTTGTAGAAGCCTTATACTGCAAGTTACCCTTTGAGAACCACACTTGCTGCGAATCACTCACAGAAAACAAGCCTTCAATAGCACCTAAAGGATAATCCAATGTAGTAAGACATATTTCATCTCCATAAACAGTAGTATTACTATTAGTTGCGTAAGCACGAACATAGTAAATGGTGTTTCTGTTTAATCCTGTAATGCTACTACTAAAGCTACCCTTTCCATTGCCATCGACAGTATGTGGATTTGCCACTGTCGGATTAGGCAAGGTACTCCAGCATACGCCTCTTTCTGCAATGGAAAGGCCTCCGTCGTCTGAAATGTTACCGCCACTTGTTGCCCAGTAGCAACTAATATCAGTGACATCTGCTGTTATCAAAATAGGAATGCCGTCCCGAGTAATGAAAGTCTTTTGTTCTCCATATCCTGTTCCAGCAATTGTAGTCGCATATGCGCGAACATAATAAGTGGTACTAACGTTCATGCCCGTCATATTACTATTAAAACTACCCAATCTACCACTATTAGTGGTGTGCGAATTAACTATAGTCGGATTAGGAGTAATGCTCCAACACACCCCACATGCGTTAACAACCAATCCACAACTATCTATAATGATACCGCCACTTGTAGCACTTTCTCCTGTTATGTCAGTAACATCAATCGTCGTTAATGTAGGAATGCCACTCTGTGTAGTGAAACTCATTTCCTCTCCATAGGTCGTGCCATTTTGTGTAACTGCATAAGCACGAACATAATACACCGTGTTCGGAGTCAAATCGGTCATTTCAGCCGTAAAGCTTTCCGCACCATTTCCGTTTTCCGTAAAGAAATCATTCATCACCATCGGATTCGGATGGGTCGCCCAGCAAATGCCTTTTTCCAAAACAAAAACGTAACTGCCGTTATTCGAAGTAATGGAACCACCACTCACAGCGGAAATCGCAGTAATCTCCGTCGGCTCCGCAGTAGTCACAGTGATAGGTTCCACTGTTGGGGAAGAAGGCGAAAAAACAATAGTGACCGACTCTGTCCTGTTTGAATAGTACATGTAGCCCCATCCCGGTTTCAATTCATCAATTCCTCCAAACCATCCATATCCTGCTACGTATTCGGAATACCCCCAAAAAGATTCGATAACATCATCAGCCATGGGTTCAAAATCTCCAAATGCATTTTCTAAATCAACGGTTTCAGGGTAAGGATAACCTATCCAGTTCCAGCCTGGACGCAATAAAATTGAAATCTCTTGGGCCTTCAGACCCGTGCTTGCCGCCATCATCGCGAACAAGCATACCATAATCATTGATAGTCTTTTCATCGTTTATCTTTTTTATTGTTATTCTTGTTTTTACTATAATTCAAAGCAACATTCATAAAAAAGCGCGGGAGTCTGAACTATTGCTCATCCCGAAAACAAGGCTCTCGCATCGCCTACCATCCGAAGATAAGCAATGCCGAAGCCCACGCTGTTAGAATATACAATAACTGTATAATCATAACTAATGGGCGTTAGCTATTGCTTTACCTAAACGGATGGTGTCCGAATTTGCGAGATTCTGTTTTCCGCAGATAAAGCGTTAGTACAACGCCGTTTCTACAATATGTTTGCCACCCAAATCCGTGGATGAGATGGCAAAATTAGGAATTATTTCAAATCGAAACGATGACAGGTAGATTTTTTTTCAAACTTTTCCCTCTATAACAAATATCTGGTAATTGGAAAAAGCTATCCCCGAATAATTGATAGCAGCCGGAATCTCAGTCCGACCGATGTTGTTCGTTTTTCAAGATAGCACTATCTTAGAAGGTAAAAAAGTTTACAACCAAAGAAGCTCCCTCCTCTCGGGCAGCAATGTCAGCCGTGCCATGACAATCGATGACTTGAAATTCTTGGTGGGGCAAAACTAAGTTATTCCGCAAACATCCCGTCAATCAACGATTGGTATCGCTCTGCAATGGCTTTGCGGCGGATTTTCAGGCTGGGGGTCATCTCACCGTCTTCGATGGTCCATTCGTGGTCAAGCAATTCGAAACGCTTGATCTTTTCATAGTCGCCGAAAAACTTGTTATAACTATCAACTTCCTTGCGGAAGCGGTCGTTGACGGCTTTCAACTTAATCACTTCTGCATTGGTGGTAAAAGGAATGTGGTTTTCCTCGCACCAGGTCTCCAGATGCTCGAAGTTAGGCACAATCAAGGCAGCTGCAAACTTCTGGTTCTCGCCCACCACCATGATGCTGTTGATGAACGGCGATTCCATGAAGCGGTTCTCTATCAAGGCCGGGGAGATGTACTTGCCCATCGAGTCCTTGAAGATCTCCTTCATGCGGCCCGTAATTTTCAGCAGGCCGTCCTCGTCGAACTCGCCGATGTCGCCCGTATGGAAGTAACCCTCTTCGTCGATGGCGATTTTGGTCTGTTCCTCGTCCTTGTAATAGCCCTTCATCACCGCCGAACCCTTCACGAGTATCTCGCCTGATTCAGGGTCGATCTTGAATTGCACACTTTTACAAGGCACGCCTACCGTTCCCGCCTTGATGATACCCAAAGCCAAACTATTGGTAGCAATCACAGGTGAGGTTTCTGTCAAGCCATAACCCTCGATGATAGGGATGTCCATAGCTGCAAAAAGACGCACCAAACGAGGCTGCAAGCTGGCACCACCTGAAATAATAAACTCCAAGCGCCCACCGAAAGCTTTCCTAACCTCCTTGAAGACCAACCGATTAGCCCAGTACAACTTGAATCGATACGTCCGTTGGGATTTCTTCTCCGTCTCATCATAGCGTTCAGCCAACTTGAAAGCCCATAGGAAAATGCGTTTTTTCATGCCTTTCAGTTTGTCGCCCTTACGGATAAAGCCGTTATACACTTTCTCAATGACGCGAGGTACCGTAGTGAAATGCTCGGGCTTCACATCAGAAAGGTCGCGCATGATCGTACCGAAGTTCTCCACATAATAGGTGGAATTGCCAAGATAGAGATGGGTGTAAAGCACCGAGCGCTCGTAGATATGCGACAAGGGCAAGAAACTCACCACCTTGTGCGAAGAAGGCACAGGGTAATGCGGACCGTAGTTGGCCACACAACTCATCAGGTTGTAATGCGTCAGCATCACGCCCTTTGGCATGCCAAGCGTGCCTGAAGTATAGATGATGGTAGCCACATCCTCAGGAGCGACAGCATCCTTATGCGCTTGCAATGCGAGCTGGCTTTTCTTGTCGATTTTGACGGAAACCATCAGTCCACGCAAGGTCATCATGCCTTCCACGGGATTGAAAGCGAACTCTTTGGGACGTACAGGCATCTGGTCAAGGACAGGCTTCACCTTTTTATGAATAAGGGCACCTTCCTCAAAGACCACCTTGGGCTCGGCATGGTTGAGGATATGTTCGTAGTCGCTTTGGCGGGCCGTTGGATAAATGGGCACCAAGATAGCGCCAATCTGCTGAGCTGCGAAATCCACCATGTTCCACTGGGGGCAGTTGTTGGAAATCACCATCACACGGTCGCCCTTGCCAACGCCCAAACCAATCAGCCCTTGGCTAATCACATCGGTCATTTTCACAAAGTCGCGGCTGATGTATTTTTTCCATGCTCCGTCCACCTTACACGCAAACATGACTTTCTTCTTGCCATATTTCTCAACAAACCTTGGCAGGAGGTCGAAAGTACGGGGAGGTATGTCGGGATAGGCCTGAACGGTTTTTCCTTTATTGCTGTCCTTTTCCATATCTTTGAAAATTGTTGCGAAAATAAAAATAAATTTCCAACAACTCTATATTTTATCCAAACGATAGGTGATTTTTTGAACAAACAGGGTGATTTTTTCAACGAATTTTTTTTGCAACCGATTAACCAAGAATAATTATTTTTGCACGAAAAAAGATTGGTATGGTTTCCATTTTCGACGATATCACCCAAATTACAAAAGATGAAGTGCAAAGGATGTTGCCTTTGGTGAACGAGCAACGGCGCAACGAAGCTTTGCGTTACAAACACCTGTTCGGACAATTTGCCTGTTTGAAGTCGTGGCTGATGTTGAAAGAATTGTTGCGACCATTGGGGGTCTACGATTTAAAAATGGAATTCAACCAACATGGCAAGCCGCTTCTGGTACAGCATCCTGATGTCCATTTCAACCTCAGTCATTGCAAGAACGGCATTGCCGTGGTAGTCGACTTCTCCCCTGTCGGCATCGACATCGAGAGTTTCCGAAGAGACAACCTTTCCCTTGTCCACAAAACAATGAACGCCACAGAAGCTGAGTGGATACGAGCCTCAGCCCATCCCGTTGAGAGTTTTACCCAATTCTGGACCAAAAAAGAGGCTGTGGTGAAGCTACGCGGCACAGGCATCATAGACGACCTGCACCACATTTTGGATGGTGAAGGCTATCGGTTGGAGTCGCACCTCAATCGAGAAAAGCAATATGCTTGGAGTGTGGCTTTTACCCAATAAAAAGACTGCGAAGCCCAAGCTCCGCAGTCAAATATGAAACACAAACAAAAATTGTTTTATTTGACGATTCTGGTTCCACAAGTCGGATCACCAAGTTTCGTTGCCTCAGTGATGATGGCCTCATGACCCGTTGACTCCACAAACAGGATGGCTGCGCGGATTTTGGGAGCCATGCTACCCTCGGTGAAATGACCTGCATCCAAATATTGCTTGGCCTCAGCGACAGTGATGGTATCGAGCGCCTTTTCGTTTTCCTTACGGAAGTTGATGTACACCTTCGGCACGTCGGTGAGAATGTAGAACTCGTCGGCACCAATCTTGATAGCCGTCATAGCGGAAGCCAAATCCTTGTCGATGACCGCCTCAACGCCCACATGCACGCCATCTTTCTTGATGACAGGGATGCCACCGCCGCCAACGGTAATGACGATATTACCTTCCTCTGCCAAGCGCTTCACAAGCTTAATATTCTGAATGTCAATCGGCTTTGGAGAAGCCACCACCTTGCGCCAGCCTTTGCCTTTAGGATCTGCCTTATAAATAGCTCCAGTCTCCTTGGCGTAAGCCTCGGCTTCTTCTTCGGTATAATAAGGACCGACGGGCTTGGTGGGATTCTTGAACATCGGGTCGTCCTTGTCGACGAGCACCTGGGTCACGAAGGTAACCACATTGCGGTCGATGTTTTCCTTCACCATCACCTTTTCGAGGCCCATCTCAATCATGTAGCCGATTTGGCCTTGGGTCTCGGCACCACAGACATCCATCGGCATGGCGGGCAAACCGAACATCTGAGAACCCGCTTCATTCTGGAGCAACACGTTGCCCACCTGAGGTCCGTTTCCGTGACCGATAACCAAATTATAACCCTGTTTCAGGAAAGGCAGCAATGACTCACAAGTGTCGGCCACATTCTGCATCTGTTCCTGACATGTTCCTTTCTGACCGCTTCTCAACAAGGCGTTGCCTCCGAAAGCGACGACTGCTAATTTACTCATTATTATATAAATATTTAAAGATTCAAAATTTAAAAATTCAAAGATTCAAGATTTATTGATTTTGTGACGCTTTGCGCAATTTCAAATTTTAAATATTGAATTTTGAATCAACTTTATTTTCTCTGATAAGTTACTGAATAGCCATCCTGACCAAGCACCAGCTGCTTGTCATCAAGGGAGATGATATCCAAAGTGTCGGCAAACTCATGAGGGTCGGAACCGTTAATCATTCCTCTAATAACCAGCTGCTTGCCCAACTTTTCCCATGACTTGTATTCTCTGAAGCCCGTATTGATGGAAACCATCTCGCCGTTTTCGAGCATCGTGAAGCCCACTTCGCCCAAAAGACTGCCTTCCGCAGCAGGCTCAACCCAGGTTCCTTCAATCGAAGGGCGGCTGCATGAAGCAAAAAGCAAGCCCATCATGCAAGCTAAAGCAATAAAAATCAAATGTTTATTCATCTTTTACTAGTATTTGATTTGGAGCGGCAAAGATAAGACTTTTTAATTCACAAAAGCAAGAAGTTCAATTCTTTTTGGCTTTTTTCATTCTATGCACCCATCTTTCAATCTCGCCAAGCCACAAAATCAGCGAAGTTCCAATGATGATACGCACCCACTCGTCGAAAGGCAAGGGCACCACACTGAACATCTCACCACCGAAGGTGATGATAAGCACCTGGCCGATTGCTATTATTAATATGGTGAAGCCAAAGCCACTCCTTATGTCCTTGTCGAACAAGTTTTTAAACGCAGAGTCCATGGTGTGATAAGCTTTGGCGTTGAAGATATTCCAGAATTGCATGAACACGAAGATGGTGAAGAGCAAAGACAACTCCTTAGGTGTGAAATTGCCTCCCACATGGTGGAAATTGAAATAGCTGGAGAAATAGTCACGGAACGAGAACTCGGCCAATGAATCGACACCATAGTGCATGAAGTACTGGATGAAACCAAACAATACCGCAACAAACAGCAGTCCCACACCGAAGATGCGCCGCCCCATGTCTTTGGTGATAATGAAAGCCGTGCGCGAGCGGGGCTTGTCCTTCAAAACACTTTGGTCGGGAGGCAAGGAAGCCAAAGCCATCGCAGCAAAAGTATCCATGATAAGGTTGATCCAAAGCATTTGGGTCACGGTAAGCGGCGAATCCGTTCCCATCACTGCACCCAACAACACAATGAGGCAAGCCGCCACGTTGATGGTCATCTGGAACAGAATAAAACGCTGGATGTTAAGGTATAAAGAACGCCCCCACATCACAGCGCGTGCAATGCTCCTGAATGAGTTGTCGAGGATGGTGATATCGCTGGCTTCCTTGGCCACCGAAGTGCCATCACCCATCGAAAGGCCGATTTGCGCCTTGTTCAAGGCGGGTGCATCGTTGGTGCCATCGCCTGTCACGGCGACCACCTCTCCCCTTTCCTGCAACAAGCGCACAAGGCGTTCCTTGTCAGACGGCCTCGCTCGCGACATGATTTTCAAGTCCTCGACACGCTCAAGCAACTCTTCGTCGGTCAACAAATTGAATTCCTTTCCCGTAATCATCTGTCGTTGTGGGTCATCAGTTTCTTTCCACAGACCTACCTGCCTGCCAATCTCTATTGCCGTCCCAGGCGTGTCGCCCGTCACAATCTTAATGCTGATGCCCGCATTCAGACAGTCTTGAATGGAATCGGCCACATCATCACGGATGGGATCGATGATACCCACGATTCCGAGGAAACAAAGGTCTTCGATTTGCAGCTTCCCATTTTCAAACACCCGGTCCACATCCTCTTCCGAGAGGTATTTGTAGGCAAAGCCCAAGGTTCGCATCGCTTTGCTTTGAAATTCAAGCAACTTGACATCGACTTCGCCTTTCACACTTACAATATCCGACTCGCCGCCTGCCATCCTGACCGTAGTACAACGCTTCATGATGATTTCAGGTGCTCCTTTCACATACAACACGTATTCGCCCATGATGGGTGTCTTGACCACCGTTGCCATGTATTTGTACTTGGTTGTGAAAGGCAATTGTTTGACAATCACGGCATTGTCACGAATCCTGACAAAGTCCACATTATGGTCGAAAAGCCATAGCAGCAAGGCACCCTCCGTAGGGTTGCCGACCACTTTCACTTTCTGCTTGTCGGAATAATCCAAGAAAGCCGTAGAATTAACTGCAATTCCCTCCGCCACGAGATTTCCCACTTCAGAATCATCAAGTGCTCCTCTTTTCAGACCATAAAAGAGACTGTCGCCTAGGCTCATACGGTTTTTGGTGAGCGTCCCTGTTTTGTCGGAACAAATCACCGTGGCTGCTCCCATCGTTTCACAAGCATGCATTTTACGAACCAAGTTATTGGTTTCCAACATCCTCTTCATGCTTAAAGCCAAACTCAACGTAACGCTCATGGGTAAACCTTCTGGCACAGCCACCACGACCAATGTCACGGCAATCATCAGTGTGTTAAGCAGATAGCGTGCAAAGTCCATCCAATTGAAAGGGGTGTCATTTGGGTAAATGAAATACATCAACAGACGCAAAACCACGATGAGCCCTGCGATGACATAGCTAGCTATGGTGATGCCATTACCGAGGCGGTCGAGCTGTTCATTCAACGGAGTTTTCACCTTGTTGTCGATCTGCGCACCGCGATACACCTTTCCCCATTCGGTGGAATCGCCCACTTTTTCAACCACAAACAAACCGTGACCTTCCATTACCGAGCTGCCGCGACAGATATAGTTGGAGGGATAGGTAGCCTCTTCATTAAACTCCGATGCTTCTGTTGTCTTGCTGCACGAAGGCTCGCCTGTCAAATCGGATTCATTCACTCTCAGGGAAATAGCTTCCATCAAGGTCCCATCTGCGGGCACTTCATCACCCGTCTCCACCACCACTGAGTCGCCCACGACGACGTCTTTCCTCTCAATCCGCTGTATCATTCCATCGCGGAAGACCGTTACCAACTGCTCATCTTCCGTCTGATTCAAAATGTCAAATTTCTTGTTGGCACTTAGTTCAAAGACAAAACCGACGGTTGTGGCCAACATCACCGCGACAAAAATGCCCAAAGGCTCAAGCAAAACGTGCATGCCTTCGGCTCCAGTAAACAATTGATACAAAGAAACAGCTACCGATAGCAACAAGGCAATCAACAAGATACGGATAATTGGATCCTCAAACTTCTCCAAAAACTGCTTCCAAAGCGGGTCTTTTACGGGCGGCGTCAACACATTGTCGCCATATTTAAGCCGGCTTCTTTTAACCTCGTCTTGTGTCAAACCGCTTCTATAATCTCTTGCCATGATTCAATTTTTACTATTTTTGCATTGTAAAAAACGGCGCAAAAATACAATCTCCTGCAAAACTGAAAAAAGGTTGTAAGGTTACAACCCAAAATCCGAGAAGATAAAACGATGAAATTCAAGGAACAACATAAAACCGCCTTAGCTAAGGTACTCTCTGACCTCGTGCAGTGCGACGGGATTGTCAACCAAGGCGAGATAGATTTCCTTCAGCGCGCCTATTCCGTCTTTAGCATCACGCCCACCAGCCGTAAAAAATCCACCAACATCAGCCTTTCGGAGGCAGTCAGAACACTAAAGACCCTTGGCGATGAAGAGAAAAGCGCCCTCCTCAGGGTACTTCAGATGCTTTCCATGTCGGACGACGACCTGGCCGGAAACGAATCGCAGTTCATCACAGCGCTTCTACTCTCCATTGGGATTAGAATACCCGAAATCGAAAGCATCAAAGCCGAATTTGTGTCCATCCCCAACCTGAGTTTCGACACGAGTAATGCCGTCCTTTATGTTGAACCTTATTATGATCAAGACGTCAACGCCAGTATCGAACGCGATTACGATGCCATCTGTAAAGCCATCAGGACTTTGGGACGCGAGTTCTTTTACTTACCCCATGTCATCCGCGACCTGGAAAACAAAAAAGACACCTTCCGCAATACCCTTAGTTACCTCGAGCCCACCCTATCTGAAGAACAACTCGACCATATCAACCGCAATTTGGCGCAACTCAGCAGTGTCTTCTTTTCCAAAGAAATCTTCCTCAACCACTTAAACGCCAACGGATTAAACATCGACAAGCCTGCATTATTCCTGAAAATCAGCACGCCGATAACTGGACGTGGACAAGATTTCCTCATCATCGAGATTAACGGAAGCCCCTTGGAAACACTAAAAAGTGTCATTTGGCTCAACAATCATATCCTCACCATCGACCCGCCTGTGGAAAACGACAGAGAAACGCGTCTCATCGCAAAATTCAAGGCTTGTTACGGTGACGCGATCCACGACGAGTTGCAATACAGCGGGCTCCACAAGATCATCATCGACACTGTATTGAAATACAATGCCTCCCACCAAATCAGCCGTCTATACATCACCAAGCACGGAAGCCTCTTCCTCACCGACCGTAACAACACCGAAGTGAAGATGCCCGCACTATGCAAGGCTTTGTATATCTTTTTCCTTTTCCACGAGGATGGCATCTCGCTGAACTACCTAAACGACCACAAATCAGAACTTTATTCCATCTACAAAGGCATTTCCACCTATGGTGATGAAAAACTGCTGACCAAAGCCATCGATAACCTGACTGATTTCATAGGCTCCACCATGAACACCAACTTTTCGCGCATCCGTAAAGCCTTCCGCGATGTGTTGGGTGATGAAGCCTCGCCCTACCTCATTAAAGGCGAAAAAGGTGGACGAAAAATCATCCACCTTAATCGCGACCTTGTCGTGTTTGAAGACCGCAAGGCTTTCGAATGGCATAAGGTTTAAGCCATCCGTTTTTCCAAGAGGAAGCTCACATCTGAGTTCGGGTCGATTTCAACCGCCTCTTTGCCGTAGCGCATAATGACCATCTTCTTGCCACCTTTGAGCAGCATCTGGCCATCGGTCACCCAAAGCGCCGAAGCTTCACGTAGACCTACAACAGTCATGTCCTGGTTAACTGCAAGATACTCGTTGATACGATCCTGACGCGTCTCACCGCCATGTTTGATCATCTTGTCGATTTCGGGATGCGGGTCAAGATAGTGCGGATTGATTTGGAAAGGAACGAGGTTGAGGCACTTGAACGATGCCGGCTCCACAATAGGCATGTCGTTGGTGGTGCAAAGCATGGGGCAAGCCACGTTTGAGCCAGCACTCCAGCCCATGTAAGGCACGCCTGCCAAAGCACGGTTGCGGATGGCTTCCATGAGTCCGTAGCGATGCATCTCGGCCACAAGATGGAAGGTGTTGCCACCACCCACAACGATGCAGTCAGCCTCGTTGACGGCCTTCACCTTGTCGTCGAAATGATGCACGGAAGTAAAGTTCTCGAGACCAAACTTGGTGCGGAAGACATTCCTCACTTTTGACTCATAGGCATCGTAGCTTTGAGGATAGGCCATGCCTCCAATATTGACGCCGGCAAAAGGAATAAAGATGATACGACTCTCCTTAATAATATGGTTCTGCAAGCAGAACAACTCGATTTGGGTCGAAGCCCAAGCCAGATAATTCTCACCGAAGTTGGTCGAATTGCTGATCAGTAATAATTTCATGGTGTAAAATGTTGGTTAACGATGGCGCAAAGATAGCAAAAAAGTGATTGCCTTTACAATAAAACATCGAAATCACATTCCTTGGAACAAAATTATCAATTTGATTATCAAGTATTTGTAATAAACAACAAAAATTTTCATGAATTTTTGCTTGCATGAATAAAAAAAGCTGTACTTTTGCAGTGTCAAAAACGACTGGACTAGTAGCTCAATTGGATAGAGTCCCTGACTACGGATCAGGCGGTTGTGGGTTCGACTCCCGCCTAGTTCACACGAAAGGTTCCGCAAA
>JAEEGK010019525.1_pt1 | contig 14522 bp, 11 predicted proteins | sample 8958771 | NCBI WGS metagenome assembly JAEEGK01 (sample SAMN16246547, study PRJNA631951) | gut metagenome | biome: gut microbiome; feature: rumen; material: SC-attached | host: Bos | place: Iran: Karaj | collected 2018-10
AGGAGCTCCACTTCGCAGATGTTCAGGTTGGGGTCATCGCTTGTCCCCAGGCGGATCCGGCTGTCCGCATTTACCGCCTCGGCGTAGCGCATCCCCCAGCGCAGGTTCCCCAAAGTTCCGTCCGGGTTCAGGGTCAGGGGCCCCTCGTCCGAGGGCGCCTTGGTCCGGCAGCCCGTGAGCAGAAGCAGGGTGAAAAGCAGCAGCAGGGCAAGAAGCCAGCGCATGGTTTATCCCCTCCTCGTCAGAATATCCGCCAGGACCTGTAGATACCCCGTGGCGGTGTAGGTGAACTCACGGTGTTCGCCGGAGGCGGTCCGGGAGCCGTATATGACTGCCGGAACGTCCTGGCTCTGGACGGTGACGGACCAAAGGGGCTGGGAAGTGAGCCAGTCCAGGCTCTCCTCTCCACGGCCGGGTTGCGCTTCCCGCAGCCGGTCCCGGCTCACCCGATCCCCGAGGGTTTTGCCCGAGACCCAGCTGCTTCCCTCCGCCGTGACCACGGCGGGAGAGTCATCCTCCATCCGGGCCGCCGCCATGGAGATATAATCCGGCTCCCCCTCCGCCAGGGTCATATTTGCCTGGATCATGCTCAGGCGCAGGGGGGCGCCTTCCCCCTCCTCGGGAAAGCGTTGAAAGAACAGCACGATGTCGGCCTTATGGCCCAGGAACACCGCGCCAGAGAGCTTCAGACGGAAAGACGACCCTGTTCCGGCAGCCTCCCCGTAGCCCAGCCGGGCCTCAGGAAATTCCTCGGCGATGCGCTGGTCCGCCCGGGCTGCCCCTACCCAGGTCATACCCCAGCGGAAGGGGCCCAGGGTCCCATCCGGGTTCAGGCTGTACTCCGGCGCCGGCTCCTTTTTTCCGCAGCCGGGAAGGAGCAGCAGGGCGAAAAGCAAAAGAAAAGCGACGGCTTTCCGCATGTTTATCCCTCCTTTCCCCCGGAGCATACAATTTGACGTCGCGTCAATGTCAATCGGTTCCGGTTCGATTCTCCGTATTGCACAAAAAGCGCTGGAATCCTTGTGCATTTTGACCGGCGTCGTATGTGTGCCCGGTTCAAACCTTTTGCCTTCATCACAGCCCGATCTTCCTCTTCACAACCTCCGTCAGGGGACCGAAAGGGAGAAGAACCAATGCTTCCCGACCCGATCCCGCGGCTCAGACCCGCCGCCGTTTGCGGGATTCGGTCCTTCCCGGCTTCCCCCATTGACTTCTTCCTTGAATTGGCGTAAAATGGCGGGTATCCGAACAATTTGGACAAATTTTCGGGAGGGAGAAAGATGAAGCTTGGAGATATCGCCGGACTGGCCCGGTCCATTCGGGAAAATGTGGAGAAGGTCATCATCCCCACGGGGGACACCCTGGACCTGCTCCTCACCGCCCTGATCGCGGGCGGCCACGTGCTGCTGGACGACGTGCCCGGCACCGGCAAGACCATGACCGCAAAGGCCCTGGCCCGGAGCCTGGGCGTCCGCTGCACCCGGGTGCAGTTCACCCCCGACCTGCTGCCCTCGGACATCACCGGCACCAACGTATACAACCAGAAGGAGGGGATCTTCACCTTCCGCAAAGGTCCCGCCTTTACCAACATCCTCCTGGCGGACGAGCTGAACCGGGCCACCCCCCGGACCCAGTCCGCCCTGCTGGAATGCATGGAGGAGCGGCAGATCACCGCGGACGGAGAGACCAAGGTCCTGGACCGGCCCTTCTTCGTCATCGCCACCCAGAACCCGGTGGAGACCTCCGGCACCTTCCCCCTGCCCGAGGCCCAGCTGGACCGCTTCCTCATGCGGCTGAGGCCCGGCTACCCCTCCACCGACGGGGAGCTGAAGATCCTGGACCGCTTCATCAAGGACGATCCTCTGGAGACCCTGGAGCCGGTGACGGACGGGGCTTCCCTGCTGGAGGCCCAGGCCCTTTGCCGGGAGGTCACGGTATCCGACCCGGTGCGGCAGTATATCGTGAGCCTGACGGAGGCCACCCGGACGCCCCAGGACGTGAGCCTGGGGGTCAGCCCTCGGGGCATGCTGTGGATGCTCCGCAGCGTCCAGGCCCGGGCCGCCATCCACGGCCGGGACTACGTCCTGCCGGACGACGTGAAAGCCCTGGCGGTACCCGTATTCGCCCACCGGCTGGTGACCCGTTCGGGTTACGCCGCGGCGGAGCGGAGCGAGGCCATCCTGCGGGATCTGCTGCGGGTGGTCCCGGTCCCCTCGGAGGATCCCAAGGCGGACGAAATGCCGGAGGCCTGAGATGAGCACGGTCTGGATCGCCGTGGTGGTGGTCCTCCTGGCCCTTGGCCAGACCCTGTACTATCACCGCCGGGGACTCCGGCGGGTGCAGTATTCCCGGCAGTTCAGCCGGGACCGGGTCTTTGCCGGGGAGGAGGTGGAGCTGGCGGAGGTCTTATCCAACGATAAGCTCCTGCCGGTCCCCTGGGTGCGGGTGGAATCCCGCATCTCCTCCCGGCTGCAGTTCCAGCGGCAGGAGAACCTGAATATCGCCATGGACCTGTTTCACAAGAGCATGTTCTTCCTGGGCTCCTATTCCAAGATCCCCCGCCGCCATCACGTCCTCTGCACCCGCAGGGGATATTACGACTGCTCCCTGGTGTCCATCGTGGCCGGGGACCTGTTCGGCCTGGCCCATGACCGGATGGACTGCGCCACCGAGGCCAGGCTCCTGGTCTATCCTCCCATTCTGGAGCAGAAGGATCTGCCGGACGCCGCCCTGAAATGGCAGGGGGACGTGACCGCCCGTCGATGGATCCTGCCGGATCCCATCCTGGTCACCGGCATCCGGGATTACCGCAGCGGCGACCCCCAGCGGGACGTGCACTGGGGCGCCACCGCCCGCACCGGCAAGCTGCAGGTGAAGCAGCGGGACTATACCGTTTCTCCCCGGGCCATGCTGGTGCTGAACTGCCAGATCTCCGCCTACCTCATGGGGGGCATGGAGCCGGATCAGCTGGAGCTGCTGGAAAACGGCGTCACCATGGCCGCCTCCCTGGCCTCCTGGTGCGTGCGCAGCGGCGTGGACGTGGGCTTCATGGCCAACGGGGAAAACCAGCTGAACGAAGGCGTAACGGTGTACGTGGAGCCCCGGTGCTCCGAAGCCCACCTGGACCGCATCCTCCGGGAGCTGAGCCTCCTGCGGATCAAAATGGTCCTGGGCATCGAGACCATGCTGGATAAACAGATCAAGGCGGGTCTGACGGATATGGACCTGCTCATTATCTCCGCCTACTGGGACCAGGGGCTGGAGCTCCGGGCCAATCAGCTGCGGCGGCAGAACAACAGCGTCACCTGGCTGCCCATCCGCGAGGGGGTGAACCCGTCATGAAGATCTCGAGAGGCATCCTGGCCTTTCTGAATCTGGTCCTGGGGGCCATGCTGGCCTTCGGCGTCCTCTTCCTGATGGAGCGGCTCATGCGGCAGAACTGGGTCTGGTACAGCCGGGTCCTGGCCTGCTGGCCCATCCTCCTGTGCTGGGCGGTGGGTCTCGTGGCCCGGAGGCTGGAATCCCTGCGCATCCCGCTCCTGGCCGCGGCCCTGGTGCTGGCGGCGGTGGTGATGGCCCTGTTCCTCCGGCGCTTCGGCTTCTGGGATATTGCCTTCCGGGTCGTGGCTCTGGCCCCCGGGGCGGGGCTCTACCTGGTGGGCCTGAAGGGGGACGAACCCTTCCCGCCCCGCTTCGCCGTGGGCGGCATGCTGGTGTACCTGCTGGAGGTGCTGCGCCACGGGGGCGATCCCCAGGGGACAGCCCTTTGCTGGTGCGGCCTCATCGCCCTGATCCTGACCCTGTACAGCTTCAATACCGCCAGCGTCACCGCCGGGGTGCACAATGTGAAGGGCGGGGAGACCATGAGTCTGCCCGCGGGCATCCGGGGCAAGAACCTGGCCCTGCTCACCGGTTTTCTGCTGATCTGCATCTTCGTTGCCAATATCGGCTTCCTCCGCACGGCTGCGGCGGCGGTCTGGCAGTTCATCTGGGGCGGCATATCCGCGTTCTTCAAGTGGATCACCAATCTGGGCACCACCAGCACCTCCGGCCCCGCGCCCACGGAATACGTGCCGGAAGTGCAGACCATGCACCCCATCGAGATCGAGCAGGAGGGCTCCGGGATCTTCGTCACCATCTACGGCGTATTCTGGGGCATCGTCTGCGTCCTCTTCTTCCTCCTGGCCTACGGCGTGGCCCGGGAGGGGAAAAACGGCGGCGTCCTCCGCCGCCTGTCCGATGCGCTGCGGAAGCTCATGCGCACCCGGCAGATCCTGGAGTATGAGGACGACGTGGAGCAGGCGGACCTGAAGACCATCGTGAAGAAGCAGCGGGAAGCCGCCCGGAAATTCTGGAAGAGGATCACGGTCCGGCGGCGGAAATTCTCGGATATGCCGGACGACGAGAGCCGGGTGCGGTATGCCTACCGGGCCCTGATCCGCTCCAAGTACGGAGAGGACTGGAGCCCCAATCTCACTCCCTCCGAGCTGGGAAAACAGCAGAGCCGGGAGACCCTGCGGCAGCTGACGGAGACCTACAATCGGGTGCGGTACGACACGGATAAGCCCATTCCCCCGGATTTCGGGGAGCAGGCCGCCCGTGCGGTGCGGGAGATGGGCAGCCGATAGCGCGTTCGCGCAATGTATCGCGCCTGCGGCACATGAACTGCACGATGTGCATGAATGGACCTCCGGGCATGACGGAAGATGACCGGACTGCGGAACGAATACGGGATCGGCGGATTCTCCGCCGATCCCGCAAAAAATATCCCCCCGGGAGGCTTGCGGAGAAAAAACGCGCCGGCTATACTTGGGGAGCAAACGCTCAGATGGATAATCCTTCCTGTTTTCTGAAAAGAAGAACTCCTGCCGGAACGCCAGACCGGCAGGGGTTCTTTGTGTCCGCAGGGCTTTGCGGACCGGGAGGCTCCCGGGAAACTCAGACGGCTTCCAGGGCCTGGGCCAGGTCCTCCAGGATATCGTCGATATGCTCGATGCCGATGGACAGGCGGACGGTGTTGGGCTTGATGCCGCAGGCCAGGAGATCCGCCTCATTGAGCTGGGAATGGGTGGTGCTGGCGGGGTGGATCACCAGGCTCTTCACGTCCGCCACGTTGGCCAGGAGGGAGAAGAGCTTCAGGCTCTCGGTGAACTTCTTCGCGGCCTCCGCCCCGCCCTTGATCTCCACGGTGAAGATGGCCCCCGCTCCATGGGGGAAGTACCGGTCATACAGCGCCTTCTCCCGGCCGGAGGCCAGGGAGGGATGGTTCACCTTGTCCACCTTGGGATGGTTCTTCAGGAATTCCACCACCTTCAGGGCGTTCTCCGTATGCCGCTCCACCCGGAGGGAGAGGGTCTCCAGCCCCTGGAGGAGCAGGAAGGAGTTGAAGGGGGAGATGGTGGCTCCCAGGTCCCGCATGAGGGTGCAGCGGAGCTTCAGGATGTAGGCCGCAGGCCCGCCCACCTCCGTGAACACGATGTCATGGTAGGAGGGGTTGGGTTTCGAGAGGCCGGGGAACTTATCGGAAGCGGACCAGTCGAACTTGCCACCGTCCACGATGACGCCTCCCAGCACGGTGCCGTGGCCGCCGATGAACTTGGTGGCGGAGTGGACCACGATATCCGCCCCGTGCTCCAGAGGCCGGAGCAGGTACGGCGTGGCAAAGGTGCTGTCCACGATAAAGGGCAGTCCGTGGCGGTGGGCGATCTCCCCGATGGCCTCCAGGTCGATGACGTCGGAGTTGGGGTTCCCCAGGGTCTCGGCGTACAGGAGCCGGGTGTTGGGCCGGATGGCCTTTTCGAAGTTCTCCGGGTCAGCGGGGTCCACGAAGGTGGTGGTGAGTCCCTGCTCCACCAGGGTGTTGGCGAAAAGGTTATGGGTGCCGCCGTACAGGTTGGTGGAGGAGACGATATGGTCCCCCGCCAAGGCGATATTCTGGATGGCGTAGGCGATGGCGGCGGAGCCGGTGGCGGTGGCCAGGGCCCCCACGCCCCCCTCCAGGGCGGCGATGCGCTTCTCGAAGATATCCGTGGTGGGGTTCCCCAGGCGGGTATAGATGTTCCCCTCCTCCGTCAGAGCGAAACGGCCCGCCGCCTGGGCGGAATCCTTGAACACATAGCTGGTGGTGAGGTACAGGGGCACCGCCCGGGCGTCCGTTGCGGGGTCCGCCTGCTCCTGGCCCACGTGGACCTGCAGGGTCTCAAAGCGATAGTCTGCCATTTGCTGTCCTTCCTTTCCAAAAAGGCGCCTCCCGGGGAGACGCCGGATCTTTTCGCTCAATTATACCCGCGGGGGGAAGCCGGGTCAATGCCATGCCGGGGTTTTCCCGGAAATACCCCCTTGAAAACCGCCCTTTCCCTCTGCCATAATAGGGCAGGAAACAAAATCTCAGAATATCGGGAGGAATCATCATGGGCAGTCTGAAAAGTCTGGACGGTCTCCTGCAGGAGGTGCTGAAGCGCGGCCCCGGCGGAGCGGGCCTGCGGGTCTATCAGGGAGAGGACCTGCTGTACGAAAATTACGTGGGCTATGCCAGCAAAGAGAAAAACATCCCCTTTACGGACAAGACCATCTGCCAGCTGGCCTCCATGACCAAGCCCATCGCCAGCGCCGCCTGCATGCAGCTCTTCGAGCAGGGAAAATTCCTGCTCACGGACTTCGTGGAGGACTATTACCCCGAGTGGAAGGACCACAAGATCTACACCTACAGCCCCCGGGGGGATCTGCGGGTGGAGCCGGCGAAGGTCAAGCCCACCGTGGGGCATCTGTTCGACATGACCAGCGGCGTCACCGTGGACTGGGGCTGGAACAACCCCAACAGCCAGGCCCTGGCGGAAAAGATGAACGAGGCCAAGGCCAAGGGAGAGTATAATCTCCAGACCTTCGCCAAAGCCGCGGGCCAGATCCCCGGCGCCTTCGAGGCGGGGGAGCATTTCTATTACGGCCAGAGCCTGGACGTGGCGGCGGCCCTGCTGGAGCTCCTCTCCGGCCAGACCTTCGGGGATTACCTGAAGGAGCATTTCTTCGATCCCCTGGGGATGGAGGACACCTATTTCCGGGTGCCGGCGGAGAAGAAAAGCCGGATCTCCGTTCAGTACCAGATCACCCCCGAGGGGGTGCGGGAGGGGGATTTCCCGCCCCTGTTCTACGATCCCACCTATGAATCCGCCTGCGGCGGCCTTTTCGGCACCATGGAGGATTATTCCCGCTTTGCCCTGGCCATGACCCTGGGAGAATACAAGGGCGTCCGGCTGCTGAACGACAGCACCATCCGCCTCATGGCCATGAACCGCCTCTCCCCCCAGGCTCTGAAGGACTTCGAGAATCCCTACCTCAGCGGCTACGGCTACGGCCTGGCCGTGCGTACCCGGATGCATCCCGAGGCGGGGAGCAACAGCAGCATCGGGGAATTCGGCTGGACCGGCGGCTGGGGCTCCTGGGTGCTTATGGACCCGGCGAAGAAGATCACCATCGTCTACGCCCACCAGTGCGTGCCCAACCAGGAGGGCTACGTCCATCCCCGCATCCGCAACATCGTCTACGGGGCTTTGTGAGCTCCCCGTTCCCCGGAAAAACAGCCCCCGCCGGAGGGCGGGGGTTTTGTATTGGCAGGGCGGCGCTATTCCCCCGCCTTCTTCAGCTTCACCCAGGCGGGGTACAGGCAGAGTCCCGCGCAGAAGGGCAGGACGTAGACGGCGAGCAGCAACCGGACCCTCGTGGGATCCGTAAGGATGAACAGGGCGATCCCGGGCAGCCGGAACGGCAGCAGAAACCACAACAGGATCGGCATGGTCAGCAGCCAGGGGATCAGCAGCAGGACCGCCGCGATCCGCAGGGCGAGCTTCCCCCGTTTCCCCGGCTCCACGCTGCGCCGGAGGGACAGGACCGCCGGGATCAGCATCCCCGCGGCGACGAAGCCCAGGGGCAGCACGGCCAGCTGATTGACGGCATAGGGCAGGACGTTGAAGGTCTTTTTCCGGAGTTCCATCAGCAGCGGCAGAATGAACAGAGCGTCCAGCAGCGCCAGCAGGGCGAGGACCCCCAGGACGATGACCCAGATCACCGCCTTCCGCCGGAAGCGGGGGTACTCCTGTTTTTTTCCGTAGATCAGCTCCGCCGGTTCCAGATCCAGCGCGCCGGCCAGGGCCTCCAGCGTCTCCAGATCCGGCTGGTTCTTCCCGGTCTCCCAGTTGCTCACCGCCTGCCGGGTCACGTGGAGCCTTTCTGCCAGGGCGTCCTGGGTCAGGCCGTTCTGCTGCCGGTATCGCCGGATGTTCTTGCCTACGTCGTTCATGCTCTGCCCTCCCGCTCCGTCTCTGGTCAGATCATACCGCTGGGAAGGGAAAAAGTCACGCAAGGATCTCTTGCGGGGCGGGACCGGCCGCGGCGATCCCCTTCGCCGGGGCGGTCTTTTTGTTTCATTTGACTTCTGTGCTGTTCGATCCTAAAATACTTATATCAGAGGAAAGGATGGTTTTCCATGAACGAAAAGAATTCCGGCAGCTTCGTGGAATTCCGGAATGTGCGGAAGGTCTATCAAATGGGCGAGGTCAGCATCGAAGCGCTGCACGACGTGAACTTCACCATCGAAAAGGGGGAGATCTGCGTGATCGTCGGCCCCTCCGGCGCAGGCAAGACCACCCTGCTCAACATCCTGGGCGGCATGGACCGGCTCACCTCCGGCCATGTGCTGCTGGAGGGGACGGATATCTCCGCCTTCTCCAAGCGGGAGCTGGCCTCCTACCGGCGGTACGACGTGGGCTTCGTCTTCCAGTTTTACAACCTGATCCAGAACCTCACCGCCATCGAAAACGTGGAGCTGGCCACCCAGATCTGCCGGGATCCCCTGGATCCCATGGCCGTGATGGAGCAGGTAGGTCTTCGGGACCGGGCGCTGAATTTCCCCTCCCAGCTCTCCGGCGGGGAGCAGCAGCGCGTAGCCATTGCCCGGGCGCTGGCGAAGAATCCGAAGCTGCTCCTTTGCGACGAGCCCACCGGCGCGCTGGATTACCTGACCGGGAAGCAGATCCTGAAGCTGCTGCAGGATACCGCCCGCCGGACGGGCATGACCGTGATCATCATCACCCACAACAGCGCGCTCACCGCCATGGCGGACCGGGTCATCCGGGTCAGAAGCGGGACCGTGGCGGAGCAGATGATCAATGAGAACGCCGTGCCCGTGGAGCAGATCGAGTGGTGAGTATGCACAGATCGTCTGTATTGATTTTATCCGTCCTCCGGGAGATCAAAAGTACCCTGGCCCGGTATCTCGCCATTTTTGCGATCATTGCCCTGGGGGTCGGCTTTTTCGCTGGACTGCGCATCTCCACGGACGCCATGCTGAAGACCGCCGACGCGTATTTTCAGGAAAAGGAACTGTACGATTTCCGGCTCGTCAGCACTCTGGGGCTCACCCGGGAGGACGTGGACGCCTTTGCCGGGCTTCCCGGCGTGGAGAAGTCGATCGGTTCCGTGAACGCCGATTTCCTGTGCCGCACCGAAGAGGGAGACATCGTCCTCCGCGCCCACCTGCTGACGGAGGAGCTGAACCGGCTGGATCTGACAGCCGGACGCCTGCCCGGGGCGGGGGATGAATGCGTGCTGGATGCGCTGTTCTTCGGGGAGGAGAGCCTCGGGACGGTCCTGACCTTCTCCGAAGAGAACACGGAGGAGACCCGCAGTTCCTTCGCCTGCGACGCCTATACGGTGGTGGGGCTGGTCAACGCACCCTATTACGCCAACTTCGAGCGGGGCACCAGCGCCCTGGGCCAGGGCAAGCTGGCCGGGTTCATCTACCTGCCTGCGGAGGGCTTCGACACGGAGATCTACACCGAGATCTTCCTGCGGCTCACGGAGCGGGGGAAGCTCTATTCGGATGCGTACGAGGCCGCTGTGGACGGGATGGAGCCCGCCGTCGCCGACCTGCTGGAGCAGCGGGCGCAGCTCCGGCACGACGACCTGGAATCGGACGCCCTTTCCCGGATCGAGGACACCCAGGCGGAGCTGGACGAAGGCCGGGATACATACCGCAGGGAACGGACGGACGCAGAGACCGAGCTGGACGAAGCCCTGGAGGAGCTGAACTCCGCCCGAACGGAACTGGACGAGGGTTGGGACCAGCTTTCCGCAGGGAAAGAGGACCTGGTCGGAAAGAAGGCGGAAACCGAAGCGGAGCTCGCCAGAGCCCGGCGGGAGCTGGACGAGGGCTGGGCAGCCCTGAAAAAAGGCCGGTCGGAGCTGGAAACCCGGCGGGAGGAGGCTGCCCGGAGCCTGGCGGATGCCCAGGCGGAGCTGGAGGAGGCAGCCGGGCAGATCGCCCGGGGGGAGGCGCAGCTGGAGCAGTGCCGGAACCTCTGCGCCGCCGGGGAAGCCCTTACCCGGGGGATCAACGCCGCCCTCCCGAATCTGGAATTCGATTCGCCCAACGAGCTGGTCTCTGCCCTGATCTACGGGGAAAACCCGCAGCTTGCCGCCGTGGCGGACGCGGCGCTGGCGGGATCCGGCATGACGGGCGGCTCCTTCTGCGCCGCCTGGACCCGGGCGGAGGAGCAGCTGGGCGCCCCTCTGAGCGGCGAGACCGTCGCCGCGCTGGCTGCCGGGCTGGAAGCAGCCCGCGCACAGTATCACGAAGGCACGGCGCAGCTGGAAGAGGCGAAGGAAGCTTCCGCTTCCGCCCTGGCGGAGGCGGAGACGACGCTCGCGGACTCCGAAACGCAGCTCCAAGCGGGAGAAGCGGCGTACGCGAAAAACCGGAAAGCCGCGGCGGCCGCCATCGCGGCGGCGGAGCAGGAGCTGGAGGCCGCCGAACAGGAGCTGTCCCGGGGGGAAGCGGATTACGAAGACGGACTGCGGGAATACGAGGACGCCCGGGCGGAGGCGGACCGGCGGTTCGCCGAGGCGGAGCAGGAGCTGGCGGACGGGCAGCGGAAGGTGGACGAAGCCCGGGAAAAACTGAGGGATCTGGAGGATCCCTCCACCTATGTGCTGGACCGCACCGCGAACATCGGCTGCGCCACGCTGGACAACGATATGGGGATCGTCCGGGGTGTCTCCCGCGTGTTCCCCCTGTTCTTCTTCCTGGTGGCTGCGCTGGTGTGCGTCACCACCATGACCCGCATGGTGGATGAACAGCGCACCCAGAACGGCGTGCTGAAGGCGCTGGGCTACCGCAGCGGGGCCATCATCGGCCAATATCTCTTCTACGCCGGCAGCGCTTCGCTGCTGGGCTGCATCGCGGGCTTCCTGCTGGGGTCCCGGCTTCTGCCCATGGCCCTGTGGCGCGTTTATCAGATCATGTATGCCATCGATCGCCCGGTGGCGTTCGTTCTGGACTGGGAGCTGTTCGCGGGCTGTACCGCGCTGTTCCTGCTCTGCGCCCTGGGGGCCACGTACCTGGTGTGCCGCAGGGACCTGAACGAGTCGGCTGCGGAGCTGATCCGGCCCAAGGCGCCCCCCGCAGGCAAGCGCATCTTCCTCGAGCGGGCAAAATTCATCTGGAAGCGGGTGAAGTTCCTTCACAAGGTCTCCATCCGGAATATCCTGCGGTATAAAAAACGGATGGTCATGATGATCCTGGGGGTGGGCGGCTGTACGGCGCTGCTGCTCACCGGCTTCGGGATCCGGGATTCCATCCAGCATATCCTGGACTATCAGTATGATGAGATCGAGCTCTATGACTGCTCGGTTTCGTTCAAGAATGCCCTGAACGAGGCGGAGATGGAAGCGTTCCGCTCCGCCCATGCCGACGTGGTGTCGGACGCCGCCTTTCTGCACGTGAGCGCCATGGATCTGACCGAAGGCGGCAAGACCCTCAGCGTCAACGCAGTGGTGTTTGAGGAAGACCCGGAGGGCTTCATCGATCTGCACCGGGGCAAGGAGCCCATCCCCTGGCCGAAGCCCGGGGAGACGGTCATCGACTACCGGCTTGCCATGGACTGCGGCATCAAAACGGGAGATACCATCACCCTGCGGGACCCGGACTTTCGGGAGGTGACGCTCATCGTCTCCGGGATCTTCGATAACTATATCTATGACTATGCCTTCATCCGCGCCGACACCTTCCGGGAGCAGTGGGGCGCCGCGCCGGAAATCAAAACCGCCTTTCTCAAGCTGGGGGAGGAGGCGGACCGGCACGCCGCCGCGGCGTCCATCGTCAGCGATCGGAACGCGGCTGCCGTCAACGTGTTGGACGACATGCGGGAACGGGTGGGCAGCATGCTCGCCAGCATGAACTATATCGTCCTTATCGTGCTGGTGTGCGCCGGGGCGCTGGCCTTCATCGTGCTTTACAACCTGACCAACATCAGCATCAACGAGCGGCGGCGGGAGATCGCCACCCTGAAGGTGCTGGGCTTCTATCCCAAGGAGTCCGCCGCGTACGTTTTCCGGGAGAACATGATCCTCACGGGCATCAGCGCGCTGGCGGGCCTTCCCATGGGCTATGCCCTGCTCTGGTACGTGATGCTGCAGATCAAGATCAGCAGCTTCTATTTCGGCTGCCGCGCCGCGCCGCTGAGCTACGTCATGGCCGTTGCGCTGACCTTCGTATTTGCGGCGGTGGTGGCGTTCCTGCTCTATTTCAAGCTGGAGAAGATCGACATGGCCGATTCCCTGAAAGCCATCGAATGACGCCCGCGCCGGGCGCCGATCGGGCCCGGGATTTGTGGGATCCTACGTCCGTCCCCGGGCTTATTTCTGAATGACCCGCTTGAACTTCTGCGGACAGCGATCGAGATATCCGTTTATGAGCTCGCTTTCCGCCTTGGTCTCCGCATAGGCGGTGATCGTTATGGTCTTGGTCTCCCAGTCCAGCGTATAGCTGTCCGCCGCCACGTTGGTGATGTGGTGCAGCGCCAGGAAGTCTCGCAGCTCCTGTACGGCTTCCCGGTTGTCCGACATGATCACGTTTACGAACAGCCGGTCCTTGGACAGCTTTTTGCTGATGGCCATGGCCAGGCAGCAGCCTACGCCGCTGGCGACGGATACCACGAGAATGGCGGTATTGTTGTCCGCCGTTACGATGCTTTTGGTGATGCTGTAGGCGATATAATTGGAAGCCGCCAGCGCGGCTCCGGCCAGCACGCATTTTCCGCGCTGGATCAGAATGGTCTTCGTCGTACCGAGTACGTTATCCAGGAATTTCGCGAGGAAGAGGGCCGCCATGTGCAGGATCATTGTCGTGATTATCACCTTCTGTTCTTTCATGTTTATTCCGGCTGCGGTCCCATCTATGACCGGCCGGTGTGTTCTTTGACCCGGGCATAACTCGGGTCCCATGCCCCGGGCGGGCAGAAAAAGGCCGCTTGCCACGCAAAGGCAAGCGGCCCGGTTTTTCATCCGTTCCGGAGGGAGTCATCGGATCATGCCGACGCCGTCCTCAGCCTTATCTGCGCGCGCAGCCGCCCCGTCCGGGTAAATACTCCGGACCAGTCCCTGTTCCTGCTCTGCTGCGGAAAAAGCCAGTCTGAACGAAAGCATGATTCTCTCCTTTCCGGGCGCCGCCCAAGCATTTCGGCTACTATAGCACGGAAGCCGGCGCTTGTAAAGAGGTTTTTTGCATAACCGTTCCGCCCCCGGCGGCGCTCGGCGCGGCCGCCCGGCACTCGGTTTTGGAGTGGCTGTTGGGCCGGTCCCACGCAAATAAAGGGTCCCGGTGTTGAGCGGTTTCCAGCGTTCCGCCCGGCACCGGGTCCGGTTTTGATGCGTTATTGATGCTGTGAGTAAATCACGCCGGTTTAACATAGCGCTTTCTCTGCCATATGGAAACAGCGGCCAATACAACACAACTCTACCCAACGCAGTCTCACCCCGGGGGCTGCGGGAGATGGTGGGTAACTATATGAATTGAAGAATAAACCTACGGCTAACGTCCGCGCTCCCTTCGGCATCTGTAATCTTGCCGACATTCTTTATGAAGCGTCCAACAACAACTTGCGTTAGACTGTTGCAATTCAACGCACTTGCGTGTTATAATGCGTTGGGGGTGTTATGTGATGCGATCGATTCCCGAGCACGAATCACTTTTGGTAGAGTTCAAAAGCGATACCAAGAAACTGCCCGATTCGGATATTTTCGATGCGGTAGTTGCGTTTGCAAATACGGAAGGCGGCGAACTGTTTCTCGGCGTCGAAGACGACGGCAGCGTGACCGGCGTCCATCAAAGCCATGCCAACCCGATAACCCTGAGTGCCTACATTGCGAATAATACGATTCCTCCCGTTTCCATCCGTGCTGAGATTATTGACGAGGAACACCCTGTACTGAGGATCTCCGTTCCAAAATCATACGGCGGGATCGTTGCGACTGCGAGCGGCAAAATTCTCCGCCGCAGCATCAAGGCGGACGGAAATCCTGAGAATATTCCCATGTATCCCACTGAGCTCGCTACGCGGATGTCGGATCTGCGCCTTCTGGACTATTCGGCGATGGCCGTCAATGAGGCCACTTTGGATGCGTTCGATCCTTTGGAAACCGAACGTCTCCGCAAGCTGATCCTGGCCTACGGCGGAGACAAAGCACTGTTG
>JAEEGK010019526.1_pt1 | contig 14522 bp, 9 predicted proteins | sample 8958771 | NCBI WGS metagenome assembly JAEEGK01 (sample SAMN16246547, study PRJNA631951) | gut metagenome | biome: gut microbiome; feature: rumen; material: SC-attached | host: Bos | place: Iran: Karaj | collected 2018-10
GGCCCCTGGGACTTCCTCAACACGTACATTATTAATATATACCCCGACACCACCTGCTGGGTGAACGACTTCCCCAATTCCGACAACGAGATGTATATGCGTAACTACTTCTCGAATGCCGCCTACAACGACTATCCTGTCGTGGGAGTGACTTGGGAGCAGGCCAATGCCTTCTGCGCCTGGCGTACGGAGTATCTGCTGAAAGGACTGGGCCCTGCTGCACGCTTCGTACAGCGCTATCGCCTGCCGACAGAGGCCGAATGGGAGTATGCCGCACGAGGAAAGCAGCAGAACGAGTTCCCTTGGGAAAACGAGGATGTGGCCAGCGGAAAGGGATGCTTCTTTGCCAACTTCAAGCCCGATGACGGTAACTACACGAAGGACGGCAACCTCATCACCTCGAAGGTAGGCATCTACAGCGCCAACTCGAACGGACTCTTCGATATGGCCGGCAACGTTGCCGAGTGGACAAGCACCATTTATACGGAGGCTGGCGTGGATGCAATGAACGATATCAATCCGCAGCTGAAGTACAACGCAGCCAAAGAAGACCCCTACCGACTGAAGAAGAAGAGCGTGCGCGGTGGATCGTGGAAAGATCCTGAGAGCTACATCCGCTCTGCCTGGCGCACCAGCGAGTACCAGAATCAGCCACGCTCCTACATCGGTTTCCGTTGTGTTCGCAGCTTGGCTAACACCACCAGCGAAAAGGCCAAGCCCGCCAAGGCCACTACGAAGAAACAGAGAAAATAAGCCGTGACAACGACATAATGAATAACGTAATAACGCGATAACGAAATGACCAAGTATAGCAAATTCAACGTGATCTACCGTCTGCAGAAATGGCTCGACAGCGTGCCAGGACAGACGTTCATGAACTATGCCTACAGCTGGGGTGCATCTATCGTCATCCTGGGTGCTCTCTTCAAGCTCACCCACCTGCCGGGTGCCAACCTCATGCTGTTCCTGGGTATGGGTACTGAGGTGCTCGTGTTCTTCATTGCCGGTTTCGATCGTCCCTTCGATAAGACCGAAGAAGGTAAGGAACTGCCCACTCACGTCACAACCGACATAGAGGGTGCCGTAGTTACATCTGCCGACGGCGAGACGATTATCTCTGACACATCTGCCGAGGGAGCAACTGTCGTCAGCGGCGGCGGAATCGTCGGCGGTGGCGGAGGTGTCGTCGGTGGTGGCGGAGGTGTCATCGGCGGAGGCGGTGGTGTTATCGGCGGAGGCGGAGGTACCATCGTCATCGGCGGTGGTGGAAGCATGCCTGAAGGTGCCGTTGCAGCTATGGGCACAGGCGAGGGTGGTTCTGAAGGCCAGCCTGGCGCAGTTGGAGGCATTGGCGGCGGCATCATTGGTGGCGTCATCAGCCAGCAGCCCGAACTGCCCGACATCGACCCGGAGGAGATGGAGGAAGCCACTCAGAACTATGTCGAGCAGCTGAAGAGCCTCACCGAGACACTGAAGAAGGTCAGCGAACAAAGCGAGCGCCTCACCCGTGACAGCGAGGAGATGGAGAACCTCAATCGCACCCTCACAGGCATCTGCAAGGTCTACGAGATGCAGCTTAAGGGCGCCAGCCAGCAGATTGGCACCATCGACCAGATCAATGAGCAGTCGAAGCGTATGGCAGAGCAGATTGCCGAGCTCAACAAGATTTACACCCGTATGATCGAGGCGATGACGGTCAATATGCCTAAGGCCCCGACAACCCCGTTAAACCCATAAGGCCCATTAATCCCACCATACAATGGCAATAAGAAAAAGACCCGTATCTCCTCGCCAGAAGATGATCAACCTCATGTATGTGGTGTTGATGGCGATGCTGGCTTTGAACGTCTCGAACGAGGTGCTCAACGGCTTTGCCATCGTACAGGAGAGCCTCAACCGCACTACTGCCAACGCCACTCAGGAGAACCAGGTCATCTACGACGACTTCGAACAACAGATGGCTTCCAATCCTCAGAAAGTTAAGGAATGGTACGACAAGGCCATGCAGGTACGAGAGATGAGCGAGCGGCTCTATAGCCTGGCAGCAGAACTGAAAATGGCTATTGCCCATGAGGCTGACGGCAAAGACGCCAACCCTGACAGCCTGCAAAACAAGGAAGATCTGGAAGCCGCCAACCAAATCATGCTGGCTCCCGGCCGCGGACGTGGCGAAGAGCTGAAAAAGGCCATCGAGACCTATCGCGAAGGCATCCTCAGCATGGTCACCGACTCGGTCAAGAAACAGCATATCGCCAGCGACCTCACCACCAACGTGCCTTCGGGCATCCTGGGTAAGAACTGGCAGGAATACATGTTCGAGGCTATGCCCGCAGTAGCAGCAGTCACTATGCTGACGAAGCTACAGAATGACGTACGAAATGCTGAGAAGGAAGTGCTGCACACGCTGGTGCAGAACATCGACGTGAAGGATATCCGTGTGAACGCTCTCGACGCCTTCGTCATTCCCAACTCGCAGACCATTGTGCAGGGCGACCGTTTCTCGGCCCGCATCGTGATGGCAGCTATCGACACTACGATGGTGCCCGACATCTATATTGGCGGACAGAAGGTGAACCTGCCTGACAACATCTATGAGACCATCTGCTCGCGAACAGGCGACTTCACCCTCACAGGATACATACAGACCATCAACGGTAATGGAGATCCCATCCGCCGTGACTTCGAACAGAAGTATACTGTCGTAGAGCCCTCGGCTACCGTCAGCGCCGACCTCACCCGCATGCTCTACGCCGGCTACAGCAATCCCATCAGCGTCTCTGTGCCTGGCGTACCCCTGAACAAGATTTCGGCAACGATGACCAACGGCACGCTGACACCCAACGGAGCCGGCAAGTATATCGCCCACCCGACAAAGATCGGGCAGGAAGCTGTCATTACTGTCACTTCAACCAATACGGGACGCCCGCAAACTATGGGTTCGTTCTCGTTCAAGGTGCGCAAACTGCCCGACCCCACTCCTTACATCGACATCAAGGACGAACAGGGCAATCCCTCACGCTTCAAGGGCGGCAATATGTACAAGGCTAACCTCGTGGCAGCCGAGACCATCGGCGCAGCCATCGACGACGGCATACTCGACATCGGCTTCCGGGTCGTCTCATTCGAGACTGTGTTCTTCGACAACATGGGTAACGCCAAGCCGCTGGCCAGCGAAGGACCCAACTTCTCAGCTGCTCAGAAAGACCAGTTCCGCCGATTGACGCGCGGACGCCGCTTCTACATCTCGCGAGTCGTAGCTGTAGGACCCGACGGTATCGAGCGTACGCTTTCGGGAGCAATGGAAATAAAGGTGCAATAGGATAGAAAACAAATGATCATAACAATGAAGAGACTTTTGTTATTAGCAACGATAGCCCTGATGGCAACAGCAGCCTTCAGTCAGCCTCGTGTACGCCGCAATCAGCAGACACAGGCACAACAGCAGACTCAGCAGCAGAGCACGCAGCAGGGCGGTATGACACAGCGCATGCGCATACAGTATCCCACGGCAGTCGACATGCCCGAGGACGTAGTGTGGCGACGTGACATCTACCGTGAGATAGACCTCAACGAGGAGGAGAATGCAGGACTCTACGACCCTGTTGAACCACAGGGACGACGACTCAATCTCTTCACCTACGTCTTCAAGCTCGCCCTGAACGACTATATCCCCGTCTACGAGTACAACCTCGACGGCAACGAGGTGCTCGAGGAAACGGCCAAGGTTAGCATGAAGGACATCCTCGATGCCCACAAGATCATGTATACGGAGGAGGGAGGCAAGCTGAAGGTGGACAACAGCGACATCCCGTCGGCACTAGTGAAGATGTACTACCTGAAGGAGTGTGCCTATTTCGACCAGGCAAACTCTACCTTCCACATCAAGCCCATCGCCTTCTGTCCCGTAATGGTCAGCGACGACGAATTTGGCGATGGCACCAAGTATCCCCTCTTCTGGGTGAAATATAGCGAGGTGGAGCCATTTCTCAGCCGACAGGCGGTGAAGACCAGCGATGTCAACGATGCCGCACAGATGAATCTCGACGACTTCTTCACGATGAACAAGTACAAGGGAAAGATCTACAAGACCGCCAACCGCCTGGGCAAGACGCTGGCACAAATAGCCGGAGAAGACAGCACGAAGTATACCGCAGAACAACGACGCATTGAGGAAGAGCTTGAGGCTTTCCGCCAGAACCTCTTCGGCGACAAGGCCCGTAAGGACTCGCTCGACAGCCTCGCCAACGTCGATCCAAAGGCTGCCAAGGCCACCAAGACCCGCCAGCCGAAAGAGAAGACCGAACGTGCCAGCAGCCGTCGTGAACGCGCCAGCAGTAGCAGTAGCAGCGCTTCCCAGCCCGCACGTGTCTCCGTCCGGCGCGAGCGTCATTAGCGTTCTTTCGAGCAATAAGGAGTGAGAAATGACAATGAGCAGCACTATTCATACTAGGTATAGCTGGCTGAAGATGATGGTATTGTCATTTCTCATTTGCCATTTATCATTCAGCACAGCCCAGGCACAAGTGCGATTGGGCGTCAAGGGAGGATTCCAGCTGGCCAACATGCAGTTCAATACCGATGCCCTGCGCAGTTCCAACCGCGTGGGATTCTCTATCGGACCTACGGTAAAGATCGGGCTGCCCGTACCTGGTATCTCTGTCGACATCGCAGCACTCTACGACCAGCGCGACCTGAAGGTTCAGGAACAGGTATTCAAGCAAAAGAGCCTGTTGATTCAAGGCGATGCCCGTTGCGGGGCAGGTATCGGCGATGTCTTGGGCATATTCATTAAGGCCGGTCCTCAGTTCAGTTTCAATGTGGGCGACGACATCATCCATTGGGTCAAGGATGGCGACTCCAAGCAGTTCGCCCTGCAGGAGACCATGCTCAGCATCAACCTCGGAGTAGGCGTCACCTTCGCTAATCATTTCGAGGGAGCCATCACCTACAACATTCCTATCAGCAAGACTGCAGACTTCACTTGGCATCAGCTCTCCAACGAATTGTTCGACGAGACCTGGAACCACGCCAAGACCCGAACCAACGCCTGGAGCGTCTCTGTCACCTATTACTTCTGAAAGAGTGAAGAACGAAGAGTGAAGAACGAAGAGTGAAGAATGAAGAGTGAAGAATAAAGAGACCTATGAGAGCGACTACCCACCATACTGCACGACGATGGATGAAAGTGACACTTCTGTCATTTTTCATCCTTCATCTCCCACTCTTCACTCTTCACTCTTCACTCTTCACTTTCGGCAAAGCGTACGCACGGCATCAGATTCTGGCCGACAATTACAAGTCGCTACAAGTTATCCTAAACGATGACTGGTCAGCCTTGCCTATCATGACACTCGGGAGCAACGACGTGCTCACCATCTCCTTCGACGAGCTGTCACACAACTACCACCGCCTCGTCTATCATCTTGAGCCCTGCAATCCCGACTGGACTCCTGCTGAAGGACTCTTCGAAAGCGACTGGCTCGAGGGTTTCAACGACAGGCCCATCGAGAACTACGAGAACTCACTCAACACAACCGTACTCTACACACACTACAGCATGCAGCTGCCCAACGATGAAGTGCGCCTGAAGATGAGCGGCAACTACCGACTTCACATCCTCGACGACGACAACGGCCAGGAAGAGGTAATCGTCGTAGAGTTTCGCATCCTCGAGCATCTCGCCGACGTGTCGCTGGGTGTGGTCACTAATACAGATATCGACCTGAATACCAGCCACCAACAGGTGACGATGAACGTGGGTTACGGTTCCCTGCGCGTCACGAATCCCAACGACCAGATACAGACCTTCGTCATGCAGAACGGTCGTGAGGACAACATGAAGGAGAACGTTCGCCCCAACTACGTCACCACGCGCGGATTGCAATGGGATCACAACCGGTACCTTATCTTCGAGGCGGGCAACGAATACCACAAATACGAGATACTCGACCCCAGTCACACGACCTTCGGGCTGGACCGCATCATCTGGGATGAGCAGCAACGACGCTACCACGTTTTCCCATTCTATGCTGATCCCCGACGTAACTATGTCTACGACGAGGATGCCGATGGCGCCTTCATCATACGCAATAGCGACAACATCGAGATCGACAACACCTCCGACTACGTCTACGTACACTATAAGCTCATGCCTGCCCGCCACTACGACAATGCCAGCGTAGTCATCGACGGGCGATGGACAGTAGAGCCTTTGAGCCATTATGTGATGGAATACGACCCGGGCGACCAGTCATATAATGCCGTAGTGATGCAGAAACTGGGGTACTACAACTACCAGCTGTTGCTGCGCGATCTTGACGGAACCACCCACACCCTTCCAGAAGAGGGCTCGTTCTATCAAACTGAGAATCGCTATCAGGGGCTAGTCTATTATCGGGGAACCGGAGAACGTTCTTGGCGCCTCGTCGGTTTCAAGGAAATCACCTTCAAGGCAATTTAATCAAGCTATCAAGGATAAGGCACTCCCTCATAGGCCTCCTTGCGTACCCCCATCGTCCACTTTGCTGATGCCCCTATAGGACTTTGGTTTGCCTAGTCAGCCACTTGATAAAGTAAAACAAGTTGTTTTACTTACCAAAGTGGCCGTTCTTGAAGACCAAAGTCGGCCTCGAGCGAAGGTAAAACAAGTTGTTTTACTTCAACGCGAGGCCGACTTTGATTCCCGAAGTAGCGAAACAAGGAGCGGAAAGAGGCCTTGGTGCAATGACAAAGAGGCCGTCTTTCCGCTCCCTTACTCCTTACTACCGACCGAAAGCCGGGTTTCCCTTACTCTTAGTCCGAAAGCCGGGCTTTCCCTTACTTGAACCTGAAATCTAGCAGGGTGCAGAGCGACTGCTCCTTCACCTCATCAGAGTGGAAGGTGAAGTAGAGCGCGTGCTTACCGCTGAACTTACCTAAATTGGGCATATCGACAGCCAGTTCGACTGCTTCACGCGGCATGTCGGCACTCAGGTCTGCAAAGCCCAGGATATAGCCACCCTGCGATACCCAAGGACGATCAAGGAGGATGGTTATCGTGCCATTGAAGCCCTCAGGAATGAGGTTCAGCAGGAGCTGACCTTTCTCGCGTCCGCTAGTAGCGTCGAAGTTGAAGTACTTATAGCCCACGATGCTGCCGTCGGTATTGTTCACCACACGATTGGTGTTCGAACTGAGATCGTAAGGACGGTCGAAACGGTCGTCCTGTCCGTAGTTCACCTCGACATAGCTGCCATAGAAAATATTCTTCGGCCATGCATGCTCGGCAGTCTTGGGACCCGTATACCAACAGGCGATGCCGGCAGAATGGCGCTCCAGCGGGTTGAGGCCCTCCAGCGAGAAGCCCTCAGAGTTATACTCGCCCTCCGAGATCTCGACCTTGCCTCCTTTGCCCTCTTCCACCTTGACTGTAATGGGAGCCACCATTGCCTGACGGGCATACTCGTCGAGTCCCGTCTGGCGATGATAGAACACATACCATTGATCCTTGATCTGGCAGATAGAGCCGTGCGTATTGCCGCTGACAGTAGCAGCAGCAATCGTGTCGCCCTGCTCGTTCAGCTCGCGGGCACGGCCATCGATAATAGTACCGCCATAAGTGAAGGGGCCCAGGGGATTGTCGCTATAGGCATAGGCCAACGTATAGTTGGTATCGGGCAGCCCGAATTCTCCATCCTCCGTCCAACGGCTATAGATAAAGACATACTTGTCCTTAATCTTGCGGATAGAAGATGCCTCGAAGAAGCGGAACTTACCCTCCTGATTGCGCCCCGAGATCATGTCCTCCACAATCTTCGTGCCTGGCTTCACGGTAGCCATCGTCTGAGGGTCGAGTTCGGCAGCATAAGAACGCTCAAAGCCCCAGTAGCCGTATACGCGTCCATCGTCATCGACGAAGACTGCCGGGTCGAAGGCCAAGACGCCATCAACCAGATTGGGATTATCCTTGCTCCAGTTGCACACCTCGAAGGGACCATCAGGTCGTGAGCTACGAGCTATGAGTCCGTTCCGTCCTCCTGCCTGGTCGTTGGGATAGAGGTAGTAGGTCTTCTGGCCGTCAGAGCCAGTCACCACAGTCACATCAGGAGCATAGAGCACATCGGCTTTGCCCTCAGCATCGAGGAGTTCGCCGTTGGCATTCTTATCGACAGAGAAGATGATGCCGTCGTAGCGCCAGTTGGTGAGACTGTCGACGGATGCCGACCACACCACTTGGTCGCGCCCGCAATACTCTGTGATGAGGTTATCGTGCGATCCATAGAGATAGACACGATACTGGCCAGGATTGTCGGGGTCTTCAAACACGTATGGCTCACCATCAGGGATATGTTCCCAAAGGGGCAGGAAGGGATTGCCGGGAGTAGTGAGCGCTTCGGTCACGCTTTCTTGGATAGGGGCATTGCACCCTACAGTCATCACGGCTGCAAGCAGGATGGCTGGGTAAAGAAAGTACTTCATGCTGTAGTTTTTTGAAGACATTCTTTACAGTTGATACTCAAACATGACCATAGAATATGGCTGGAGCTCGTACTTGAACTTCTTCTGAGGCTTGACATTCTCCTTCTGCGGAGCGATGGGCTGCTGATCGAAGTTGTTCTCGTCGTTGGGCTGTCCGCTCAACGTGGTCTTCTCGGCCTGCTTCTTCAGGGGGAAGCGCGAGAGGTTGACGTTGGCTGTCTTTGGCTGATCGCTGGCGTTCACCATCTTCACAAAGAGACGTCGTGTCTTCACGTTAAGCACGACTGACTGGCCATAATGGCTGTTCTCCACAGGCTGGTTCACGCCTGCATCATCGCCCTCGAAGCTGACGCAGTCGCCATAATAATACTGACCGCTAGAAAGACCGAAGAGTTGCTGCACGTAATAGCTGCAGGTGAGGAAAGGCCGTTCGTTGTCGAAGTAAATGAGGTCGGGATTCCAGTTGGTGGCGTTCTTGCGGGCGAAGAGAGGTGCATAGCTGGTCATGCAGACGATGTCGCCGTTACGCTCGACGTGGAGCAGATAGAGTCCCTCGGCCAAGGCATCAATGAGTTTCTTGTCCTTAGCAGCATACTCGCCCAGATAGACCTTCGTCTTGCGGTCGCGCGGATAGCTGTCATACTGTCGCTTGTTCAGGAAATAGGTGTTGGGCTCGTAGTAGTGCTCGTCGATGATGGGCATGTTGAGCTTCTCGGCCAGTTCCCAGCCATTCTTCAGGTCATCGTTGCCAGGATGTGAACCAGGACCGGCAGTACCCACGATGACGATTTCGGGATACTTCTCACGTACCTTATTATATATAACGGTGAAGCGCTCGCAGAACTCAGGCGAGATGCGCTCCTCGTTGCCCAAGCCGAGATACTTCAGGTTGAAGGGAGCAGGGTGACCTGCATCGGCACGCATCTTGGCCCACTTCGAGGTGGCAGGATCGCCATTGGCCCACTCGATGAGGTCGAGGGCTTCGTCGACCCACTCATCCATCTTGTCCATAGGCACAACGTCCTGGGCCTGACCACGCATGCCCCAACCGCCATTGGTGCCCTGACACGAGACGCCACAAGGCAGGATGGGCAGGGGCTCCATGCCTAGGTCCTCGCAGAATTGGAAATACTCATAATAGCCTAAACCCATCGACTGGTGGTAGCCCCAGGTGTTTTTCAGCGGGCGGCGTGTCTCCTTCGGACCGATGGTGGTCTTCCAGCGATAAGTGTTCCAGAAGCCGTCGCCACCGCCATGCACCACGCATCCACCGGGGAAGCGCATGAACTTGGGATGGAGGTCGGCCAGTGCCTGAGCCAAGTCCTTACGCAAGCCGTGTCCCTTGTAGGTGTCTTGCGGCATGAGCGAGAAATGGTCGACATCGAGCTCACCGACGGTAAGCGAGAGCACCTGCAGCGCAGCATGCTGGCAGTCGGCAGTAGGAGTGAGCACGGCTTCGTATTTCTTCCAGAAGCCAGTTCCTGCGCCAGCGGGAATGGTGAAGGTGGTATCAGCAAGCAGCTTGGTTTCCCTGCCCCACCCCTGTGATGTCTCCACAAGAGCGACACGCACCTGGGTGTTTCCCGTATATGCAGGGTTTCCTGGTGTTATTTGTGCAGCGGCAAGAGGCACACGCATCCAAGCGGAGAAGTTGTACTTGGCACCAGCCTTGACGCTAATACCGTCGAAGCCGTCGTTCTGCAGGCCAAAGCCCTTCCAGCCGCGATAGTCGTAGTACTCTTTGGCACGCTCGGTGTGCAGACGCATGTAAGTGGGGTTGTTGGCTTTCCTGTCGGGTTGCGACATAGCCAGTTGGTAAGAAAGGTTATCCTCGGACATGCGTGTTTCAACATAGCCCAGCGAATGTCCTGGTCGTATGGTCTTCCAAGCCGTTCCCGGTCCCCATCCGTCTTTCTCGGAAGGATTGTACTCGAACGAACCGTTCTGCAGCAACTCGGCATAGAGACCACCGTCGGCAGCGCTACTGATGTCCTCGAAGAAAATACCAATCAATTCGTCGCTGATGGCCTTGCCACCCTTAGGAGCCGACATAGGTTTCTGGGCACTAACGCCCAACGAGGCTGCCAAAAAGACAGCACTGATGGTAAATAGCTTTCTCATATAGTCTTTGATTATTGGTGAATATTAGAATGTCATACGAATCATAAAACGTACACCATGCTTATGGGCCGTAGGCAGATGAAGATAGCTGAGACGGCGGACATACTCGACATGTACGATTTTGAAGATATTGTGAACACCGGCCGACACCTCCCAATAAGGTTTTTTCGAGTCCATGATGTAGGAGCCTTCGGGGAAGTACATCAGCGTGCCGTCGCCGGCATTTTGTGCCAGCGTAGGATTGTTCTTATCGGAGAGGTCGCCCCAGAGACACTTCACCGTAAACCACTCACGCCATTTCAGCTTGCGGAGCAGCGGGATGCGGTTGAGAATCTTGCCGTTCATGTCCCAAAGCAGCATCAGCGAGGCATAGCGGTCGTTGAGGAACTCCATGTTGTTGATAGCAGTGAAAGTGTAGTCCTGCATGATGTAGCTGAGGTTGGTCTCGGGCATGATGAGCAGAGGGAAGGGCACCTGGTTCCATTGTATGCCGCCCTTCAGGTAGCAGTCGAGCTTACCCCACGACTTCAGCCAGAAGCGCTTGTAGATGCTGGCCTCCGAGAAGTTGTAGGTATAGTCGCCTCCGAGGAAATCCTTCAAGCCCATCGTGTGACTGATGGTGAAGACGGGCGAGTCGAGGTTGATGGGCAATCGGCGCTGCTTGGTGTTGATGAACGTCTCGCCAGGAGCAAAGCGCAACTCGCCACGCAGCTCGGTAGTGCGCAGCTTCTGTGACATAACCGGACTGAGCCCCTCTTCTTGCATCGTCCTACAAATAGTATTGTCGAATGAAGTTACAGGATTCGACCAATTAGACCATATCTGACGATTATCACTCTCGCTGAGTGGGACAAAGAACAGCTCACCGGCTCCCTCGTTCTCCTCATGTTTCAGCTGGAAGGTGGTGCGGAAGCCCCAGTCCTCCTCGCGCTCGAAAGTGAGCGACTGGCGATTGTAGAACATCATCTTGTCGACCTTCGCCCACTTGAACGATGTGAACACATTATCCTTATCAGTATGCATGAACTTGTCGCTGGGGCTCATCACGTCGTAGGTGGACTGCAAGGTCAGCGTGCGCTTGGGGAACTCACGCGGTAGGTACTCCTTCTTGTTGAACGAGTAGATGAGGTCACCTTTGTAGTAGGTCTTTTTCGAGTCGAGACCGCGTGCGATGTAGCCTGCCGCAAAGAAATTGGAGTCGAGATTTGCTGTGGTCTGAGCCGAGAAGCGGAAGCGGTAGCCGTCGACGAAGTTGTTGGTAATCATCGTGTTGATAGGACCGATATCCACCTTCGAAGGTCTCTTGGGCGTGCCGGTCTCCACGAAGTTCTCGATGAAAGCCTTAGCTACAAAGAGGATATAATTGAAGCCCTTGATCTGCTCCAGCCCGTGCACAAAGGCATCCATCGAGCTCTCGCTCTTCGTCAGCTCCACCTGTCGGTACTGCGCCCAGAAGTCGTCGCCTTGCATCATCGCGTTGACATCCTTCACCTCCTTCTTCTTGCCCTTGAACAGCTGCTTGGGCAGCTCGTCGAAAGCATAGTCGGTAATGCGAGTGTTGCGTATGACGGCAAACTGCGCAAGGAACGAGGCCACTTTCAGCTCGGTAAACATATCGTCGACCGAGAGCACCCAGTCGCCGTCGGGCAGCTGCCGAAACTCCTGTGTAACCTTCATGTTCTCAACGAAATTCACATCCGAGCGCTTGGGTATGGTCATCTCGCATCGCTTCACCTGATAGCTCGAGTCGGCCAGGATGAAGAGGTCGCCGCGAAAACCGAAGTCTTGCTGGTTGTTGGGCAGGAATGAGAGGTGGAAACAGAGGTCGTGATCGACGTAGATGGTGTCCTGAATATAATAACGGTAGAAAGCGATGGCATCGTCGCCGATGGGCGAAGTGAACGGGTACTGCAACAGGCGTATCTGGTTGTCGTAGATATTAATGTCGGTAAACACGTCCTTCATCAGCGTGGTGAGTATGTCGCCCGTCTGTATGAGGTCGTTGATGCCCTGATTGTTCATACCCTTGATGATGGTCTTCTCGTCGTGCGGGTCCTTGCGGTAAATCTTCTGCGAGACGGTCTCGTCGACTGAGATGGGCAGGATGAGCTTGTTGTTGTAGGGGCACACCTCTACCTGGTTGAGCAGCCATTGCTTCTTGGCAAACTTGCCCGAGTCGAGGAACTGCGAGGTGATGTCGTTGAGGGCCAGGGTCAGTTTCTGATACTTGTTGTACTGATAGAAGTCACGGTTCGAGAGGTCAGTACGCTTCTTGGCTGCTACCACCTTCCTCATCAGCTCTACAGCCGGATTGTTCTTACGGCTGTAGCGCGAGCGCTTCGACTTAATGGTCACCTCGCTGAGCAACTTGCTGTCGGGCTTGAGGCGTATGCGCAGGTAATGGGGCGTGCGGTTGTCGACGACCACCGTCTGCTGCTGATAGCCTATGGCGCTGAAGGTGAGCGGCCAACCGTCGTGACGGGCTATGCTGTAGTAGCCGTTCACGTCCGAAGCCACCGCCACGCCGTGCCCTCGATAGGAACAGCTGGCAAAGGAGATAGTGTCGCCCGTCTGCTCGTCGATGACATGTCCCGTAATGGTCTGCGCATCCACTCCCAGACAGGCAAGGATGACAACCGACAAACTTATTACTATCCTTCTCAGTCTCATCATTTGGCAGTTAGGTTCATCTCCTTGCACATCTTCTCATGCCGGTAGTGCATGTAGTAGTAAAGAGCGGCGAGCACGGTAATCTCGAAAAGCGGATAGATCCAAGGCTCGTTGACAAGGCAACTGACAAACATCACGATAGCTCGCGTGTTGTGGGTCAGCGTGTTGGTCATCCACATCAGGGGCAGACTCTTCGAGCGGAAGTCCTGTCTGAGGCTCTCGGGCATATCGGCTGCGCTGGGGTACTGGGCTTTCACCTGGCGGAAGAACTTCTGGAACTCAGGAGTGTTCTTCTCCTGCTTCCTGCACCATCCGATGTAGAAGTAGTGGAAGACATAGTCCCAGAAATGACCGTCGGCACCTACGGTAAAGGGTCCCCACTTGCGCTTGGGAGTCTCGTCGAGGAAGCGTTGCTCCTGCTCTGTGCTGTTCAGCTCGCTGCCTTCCTCGCCCTTAATGAAATAGAGGTGTATCTGCCGATAGTAGTCGGCCAGCTGACATTGGCGGGCGTGCCAGTAGAAACCGGCAAATCCGCAGAGGATGAAGCCCCAGAACGTCCAGTTCACGCTACCTCCGGAGAAAGGCAGGGGCTGGTTCCACAGGCGCAGGGCGATGCCCAGATAGCAGAAGAAGAACCACACGTCGCTGGCCAGGCCGTCGAGCATGCGTCCGATAGCGGTCTTGTGATTAGTCAGGCGGGCCATCTGCCCGTCGGTGCTGTCACAGAAATTGGCCAGCATGAGCAAAATGACTCCACCAATATTCCACCACAGCTCCGTATGATAGAAGCAAAAACCAGCACCAGCCCCTAAGAACATGCTGAGGATGGTGACAAAGTTTGGCGTTACGCCAATCTTAATCCACATCAGTGCAAAAGCCAAGCCGATAGGCCGTGTGAAGTAGACGTCGAGCGTCTCTTCTGTGTCGTTCGATTTGAACGATTCGTACAGTAGTTGTTTAAATGACTTATCCATTTCATTTATTCTCGATACACCTCATATTGTCCTTGGATAGCGATGACAGCAAACTGCATTTCGACAATGAGTTTTCTATTAGTGTGCAAAGGTAATCATTTTCCGGGACAAATCAACCTTTCTCGGCTCATATTTGATATTTTTTAAATAATGCGAATAGTCAACATGTATAAAATCGAGTAGGAGGTGAACACTAATCAGAGGTGTTCACCTCTTTTCGTGTTCACTTGTCCTCTCACACCACCGTACAAGCGGTTCCGCATACGGCGGTTCCTCAACCTTTCGGCAGCGCACTTGCGC
>JAEEGK010019527.1_pt1 | contig 14521 bp, 8 predicted proteins | sample 8958771 | NCBI WGS metagenome assembly JAEEGK01 (sample SAMN16246547, study PRJNA631951) | gut metagenome | biome: gut microbiome; feature: rumen; material: SC-attached | host: Bos | place: Iran: Karaj | collected 2018-10
TCCCACAACCAGTTTCTTGATAGAACCCTTGCGATAGAAAGCACGCTGACGTATGCGGTTAACTTGATATGTAGTACCCTCATGTTCAACCGTGGAAGGAATTTCCAAAACATCATGCTGCACGCCCATCCCACCGGCAGGGAAGTCAGTGATTTCAGCTGTGCCATTCTTCAACAACGCATATTGAATGCCATCTATCACTATCTTCTCTGCTTCGTAGGGACGAATTCCTTTGATGATTGATGCGTATGGACTATACGAGGGAAGAACAGCTAATTGGTAAAAACCATCACACATTCCGCTCCATCCGTAATTGAAATGGAAAAAGTTGTTGCTGGTATAGCCGTCACAAACCAATGCATGTCCATCACCGATTTTGGGCCAGCCAACATATAGAACCGGACGGTTCTCATCAAGCTCTGCTTTCAGCACATCACGCAAATCTTCGGCTAAAGAAGTACTGCCGCCATACTCAGTACATGATGGTTCATACCCGAAATTGTCGATTAGTGGTATTTCCCAAACTGGGGTAGGACTTCCATTGGGCTGTCCGTATTCTGTTCCCATGGCATGACCGATGTCTGCCATCAGTCTCGCCACCGCCTCAGCCTGCTCTGCGTTATAGGAATCATATCTTACAGTCTGGGTCGTAGCTATTCCGTAGCTACTTTCTTTGTATCTGGCACCATAGTTGTCAAGCATATTACCCCAGTCGTAAACATGACCAGAAAAATCCTCATCTTCCACTTTGCCTTGTGACTCCTTGGGCCATTTCCAATAGTTCATCACCTGGGCTACAGCTGTGGGCACACACCCCGTGGCATAGCGACCGGCATATTCATTCCCAAGATCCGTACCCTCGGTAGTTACTTCCGGACAGAACATATTGTAAGGTGCCACCTGATCCCATGTAGTCGTCAGCAGGGGCTCGACGATGACATTGCCCAAATAGCTGGGATATGTTGCAGAGGGAGCTTTTTTACGAGTAGTTGCCATGATGGAATTCTGCCTCAACGACTCAACGCCAGTGGAATAGACCGTCAGCAGGTCCTTCAACTGCACTGGGCAGTCGTCGTAGGAGAAAGAGCCGTGGTCGCAGTAGCCGAGCACGACGTCCTCAGCACCGTCCTCACCCGAAACAATCACGAAACCTTGATCGTTGCCGAGGTTGATGACATAGACATTATCTTTAGCCGACACACCCGACTTCACCGAATAGGCTAACGTTGGTTCTGCCGTCATGCGGGATGCCCTACGTTTCGAGAGCTGCTGGGTCTGTGGACTGTCGGCAAACTTGCTGGCAATCTGGAGAGCTTGCTCCAAGCTGATATCATCGGCCAGCACGGTATGGGTCGCAAAGAGAGCGACCAATAGGAGTATGAGTGTCTTCTTCATGATTTGCGGAACTTAAAGGTGAAACTCTTGGACTTCACGATGTAGAAATCCTTACCAAGGTTCTCTGTCGAGATGGTAGCGTTGCCGTTGCTGTCGAGTTGGTATTCTCCAACCTTCATGCCCTTCAGGGTATATATGTAAACCCTTGAGAAGGGTTCATCGCCCTGGATAGTTAGTTTTCCGTCATAGAAGGAAAACTGCGTGTCAACGCTCTTCATTTCATCAATGCCAACAATAGATTCTTCAAAAGAATTGCCGAAATCAATCTTCCTGAGCATGTGGACAGGGTATTGCACGGCAGTATTCTTCGTGGTCAGCACCAGGTCATTGCCTGAATAACTGATGACGGGTTTCTCAGAGAACGCAAATGATGATGTTGTGCCATTGTAATGGTATAGGATGACAGCGTTCTGCGCCAATACTCCCGCGGCCATCAGCCATAGGAGAACCATTGTGAATGGTTTCCTTTTTTTCATATTGTTTTTGGTTTAGGGTTATGAAGCATAACACATAATAGATGAAAATTCCGTAGAATTTGCTTATCTCTGGCATGCCGCTTTGGTTTAATTGTCCTGTGAGTGAAGAAATAGTTGTCTAATTCATCACATTACTTGATTTTTTTGCAAAAATACTAAAAGTGATTTAAAATGAAGCATGAATTGCGGCAAAACTTTATTGCTGAGGGAAAAATAGCAGTAGGAAACGTATGGTGTCCACCCCGGGAACCATAAATAACTTTGATTTTTGAATTTATAAATTTTGAATTAAGAATCGCCCAGCCTTGTGACTGGGCGATTCTCATATTCCTTTCATGCTGAGGGAGATGCGTTCGCGCTGCATATCCACCTCCAGCACCCGGACCATGACGTGCTGGTGCAGGCTGACAACGGTGGTGGGGTCCTTGACGAACTTGTCTGCCAGCTGGCTTACGTGTACCAGTCCCTTGGTGTGAACGCCTACATCCACGAAGGCACCGAAGTTGGTGATGTTGCTGACGATGCCTGGCAGAACCATGCCGGGATGGAGGTCGGAGAGCTCATGCACGGTGGGGTCGAAGGCAAACTGGGTGAGGGGCTTGCGCGGGTCGCGTCCGGGTTTCTCCAGCTCGGCCATGATGTCCTGCAGGGTAGGGAGGCCCACACTGTCTGATACGTAGCGGTTGATATCTATCTGCTTACGCTTCCCGCTGTCTGTGAGCAGATCCTCTACCTTGCAGCCGCAGTCCTTGGCCATCTGCTGCACCAGGGCATAGCGCTCGGGATGTACGGCACTGTTGTCGAGTGGCTCCGTTCCGCCCTGCACACGCAGGAAGCCCGCACACTGCTCGAAGGCCTTGGCTCCCATACGGGGAACCTTCAGCAACTCACGGCGGGTGCGGAAGGCACCGTTCTCCTTGCGGTAGTCTATGATGTTCTGTGCCAGTGCAGGTCCTAAACCGCTGACGTAGGTCAGCAGGAACTTGCTGGCGGTATTCAGGTTGACACCCACACGGTTCACGCAGTTCACTACCGTCTGGTCGAGGCTCTTCTTCAGGGCCGACTGGTTGACATCCTTCTGATACTGTCCTACACCGATACTGCTGGGGTCTATCTTCACCAGCTCGGCCAGAGGGTCCATCAGGCGGCGGCCGATGCTGACGGCTCCGCGGACGGTGACATCCTCGTTGGGGAACTCCTGGCGTGCTACCTCGCTGGCGCTGTAGATGCTGGCGCCGTCCTCGCTGACACTATAGACCTCTGTGCCCTCGGGCAGCTCCAGATGGTTGATGAAGTCCTCTGTCTCACGACCTGCCGTTCCGTTACCGATGGAGATGGCCTGAATCCTGTATTTCTCTATCAGCTTTCCTACGGTGAGCATGGCCTGCACCCGTTCGTTACGGGGAGGGTGGGGGTAGATGACATCATGGTGCAGCAGGTTGCCCTGTTCGTCGAGGCAGACTACCTTGCAACCGGTGCGGAAGCCCGGGTCGATACCCATTACACGCTTCTGTCCCAAGGGGCTGGCCATCAGCAGCTGCTCCAGATTGCGGACGAAGATGCGTATGGCCTCCTCATCGGCCTTCTGCCGTGATGAGGCTGCGAACTCGTTGCTGATGCTGGGCTCCAGGAGACGTTTGTATCCGTCCTCTACAGCTGCCTGAACAGCCTGGCTGCACTCGCCATTGCCGCGCACAAACTGGCGGCTCAGGCGCTCTATGGCCCGTTCGTCATCTACGCTGATGCTGATACGCAGGATACCTTCCGCCTCGCCCCGGCGCATAGCCAGCAGGCGATGGCTGGTACAGCGGTCCAGACGTTCGTGCCAGTCGAAGTAGTCGCGGAAGTTCTGCCCCTCGGCATCCTTGCCCTTGATGACCTTGCTGCTGATCTCGGCATGCAGACTGAAAGTGGTACGCAGGGTGTTGCGGGCACGCTCGTTCTCGCTGACCCATTCGGCAATGATATCCTGTGCGCCCTGCAAGGGCTCCATGGGACAGTCCTTGTAGGAGGCGAGCAGCGAGGCGACGGGCTCCGGTCCCTGTCGCATCAGTCGTTTGGCCAACGGCTCCAGCCCGGCCTCGCGTGCCACCTGCGCACGTGTGCGCCTCTTCTGTTTATAGGGCAGGTAGATGTCCTCCAGCTCGGTGCTGTCCCAACAGTTCCGGATTCGTTCAGACAGCTCGGTCGTCAGTTTTCCCTGGCCCTCGATGGTGGTGAGGATATACTCACGGCGTTTCTGTAATTCAGTAAGTTTATCCAGCTCGTTACTTACCTGAGCCACTTGGATATCGGTCATGCCGCCAGTGGCTTCCTTGCGGTAGCGGCTGATAAAAGGTATGGTTGCCCCTTCCTGCAGCAATGCTACGGTGTTGGCAACGTGTTGCTCTTTCAGGCCCAAACGCTGGGCTATAATTGATTCAAAAGTCATAATTGGCGGTTGGCAGCCTCTCCCCGGCCCTCTCCCAAGGAGAGGGGGTTAGTGGTTAGTTGATTTATATTTTTCACTCTTCACTCATTCTTTCCAATGCGATGGCGATTTCCTGTGCTACGCGATATACGTAGGGGATGACGATGTGGCAGTTGGGGCGGTCCTCGATGAGACGGTAGAACTCCTCGAACTCGTAGCTCAGACGGTGGCGCGAGGGGTCGGCCCGGAAGGTCTGAGGCTCCTGCCCGCGCAGATGCAGCGTGAACTCCTGCAGGATGCTGACAGAGCCCTTTACCTCAATGTATCCCTTCTCGCCCTGGATGCAGGCAAAGCTCAGTCCGTCAGAATCCTTGGCCGCTCCCATGCTGACTACCGAAGTGGGGTACTGCATCAGCAGGGTTCCGCTGGTGTCTATCCCGTTCCAGCCTAAGTTGCGGAAGTATTGTACGGTGCGTGGGGGGCCGAACAGACCGATGGTGAAGCAGAGGTTGTAGATGTTCAGGTCGCGCAGGCAGCCGCCAGCCTGTTCAGGATTGAAGACAGGTGTAATCTCCCCCTTCATGTATCGGTCGTACCGACTGCTGTACTGAGCGTAGCAGCCGTTTACCATACGGATGGTTCCCAGTTGGGGCAACAGTTCGGTAAGCTGACGGTAGAGTGGCATATACAGCAGGCTGAAGGCCGGCAGGCAATAGACGCAGCGCTGGATGGCCGCATCGAATAGCAGATCCGTCTGGGCACGGTCCACGGCGATGGGCTTCTCCACAATCACATTGTGCCCGGCCTCGATGGCCTGCATGGCATACTCATAATGAACGTGGTTGGCATTGGCTATATATACAAAATCGGCCTCCGCCTCCTGCAGCATCCGTGCATAGTCAGTGTACACGAATCCTGTGGGTGCGTAGGCCTGACACAGGTCTATGGCATGTTCCACACTTCCCTCGCGCGAGAAGATGCCTGTTACCTCTATCTTCCCCGCAAATTCGTGCTGAAGCATTTTCAGCACCTCCTCAACGATTTTGCCTGTCCCGGCTATACTGATTCTTATCATCTGATTCCGTAGTTTATTCCATGGCAAATTACGGAATTTATGAGAAGAAAAGCAACCGAAACAGGCAAAAATATAATCTCAGGCAAAAAAAAGTTGTCAGAAGCTGAGGTTTACGCCGCCCATGAAGGTAGCCTTGGGCATGTAGAACCCGGCATACGTCTGGTAGCGCTCGGCCAGCAGGTTGTCCCCCTTGGCAAAGACGCTCATCCAGGGCAGTACCTTATAGCTGACGGTGGCATTCAGCAGGGTGAAGTTCTCCTTCTGCGCATCGGCGCCTGTACTGATGTAAAGGCCGCTGATGTTCTGCAGGCCGGCAGCAACGGTCCACCTGCGGTTGTGGTAGTTGGCACCGATGTAGAGCTTGCCTTCGGGAGCGCCGGTGACGGGCTTGTCCATACGCAGGAAGGAGTAGTTGCCGTTCACGCTCCAGTTGTCGCTGATGGCATAGTCGGCTGACAGCTCAATACCCCAGTTCTCGAACTCGCCGGTATTCACATTGCGGGGGCGTCCGTTCTCCCTTATGGTATTGATCAGGTTCTTACCCTTGATATAGAAGATGTTGGCACCTATATGCGCACGCTTGCCAATGCGTTGGGTGTAGGCAATCTCGTAGTTCATCATGCTCTCAGGCAGCAGATCGGTTGTTGCGGGCGGGAACATATACATCTCGCGGATGATGGGGTTGCGGAAGCCCTTGCTCACCAAAGCCTTGATGTCGGCATCGCGGTTCAGGTGGAAGGAGAGTCCGCCCTGAGGAACCAGCTCAGTGCCGATAACAGAGTGCCAGTCCACACGCAGACCGGCATCCAGGGTCAGCCATTTGCAGATGTCCTGACGGAAGTCGATGTAGGTTCCCACCTCGTCGCAATGCTGGTTCTCAACCAGGTTGCCCTCAGCATCCTTTACCAGGTAGGTCTTGGCTGCCGTAACCTTGTCCTCGTTCCAGGCGCTGCCGCCGAAGTGCTGCCAGTCCAGCCCTATGGTTACGGTGTTTCCCTTGAAGAAGTGCGCACTCTGGTACCAGGTAATACCGGCTATGTAGTCATCGTGCAGATACAGGGCCGTGCGGGGTGTTCCGCCTACGTTGTACCCGTCGTCAATGTTATGGTGCCCCCAGTCGCAGAAGGCACGCAGCGTACCGCTGGTATATTGGTAACTGTTGCTCAGACTGATGCTGGCCAGTCCGCGTGTAATCCTGGCATCGTTGTCCAGGAGGGGAGCATTGGCGGGACCGGGGTTGCTGGCATTGAAGTGCGTGACGTTAGCGTCGGCATAGGCCTTCCAGTGTTCCGAGAATTCATAGCCTAACCTGGCAAAGCCGCCAAACTGCTCAAACTGGCTGTTGTCGCGGTGTCCGCTTGTACGCTGGTACTGGGCACCGACTACGCTGTTGAACTTTCCCATGCGGAAGCGGTTGACGCCATCGGCCTGAACGGTTCCGTAGCTGCCGCCTTGCAGACGGATGCCGGTCTTGCAGCCGTCCTGGTTCATCTGACGGGTAACAATGTTCAGCACACCGCCCATGGCATTGCTGCCGTACAGCAGACTGGCAGGACCGCGCAGCACCTCTACCTTCTCGGCCATCATCGTCTGGTAGGCATCGGGGATGGGATGTCCCATCAGACCGGCATACTGGGGCTGTCCGTCAATCAGGACTAACAGCTGTGCGCCGCTGCCTACGCCGCGTACTTTCAGTTCACCGGCACTTCCTGTGCTGACGCCGTAGCCTAATATACCTTTGCTGGTAGAGAACAGACCGGGTGTCTGTTCCATCACGGTAGGAAGGACAGAGGAGCGGTAGTGCTCGTTCAGCTTCTCATTGCTGATACTGGTAACGGTAAGGGGCAGGTAGCGGGCATCGGTAGCATTGCGTGTACCGGTGACCACTACCTCGTTCATCCGGGTAGTATCTTTTAGGCTTTCGTTCTCAGCCTGCAGCGTAAGGCAGGCGGCACTTGCACCCAATAATAATAGTGTATGGATTCGCATAAATGATTGCACTTTGTTATAGATGTTAATAAATTCGGATGCAAAGGTATAAACTCTATACGTATGCAAACGAACCTATATTTCGCAGTATGTTACCAATATTTCCCCTTTTTCCCCTTGGGAAGAGGGATGTTTTACTTTATATCCTTTGGCGTAAATCCAAGATGTTCAGATACATAGCGGCTGAAGTGAGAAAGACTGTCGAAATTCATCTTGTCGGAAATTTCCTTTGCTGTGAGTTTGCGGTGCATCAGCAGATGCCTGATTTCCATTACCGTAAACTGCTGAATCCAGTAGCTGGGAGTACGTCCGCTAACCTGAGTGGAGATTTTGTGCAGATGCTTGGGCGTGACGCAAAGCGCCTCGGCATAATAGGCTACCGTACGGTGCTGACGGTAGCTGCCCCCTTCCAGCATCTGAATGAAGCGTGACATGATGTCGGCTGCCCGCTGGGTGGCCTGCTCGTGTTCAAAGAGGGCAGCGTGGGCATTCATAGCATCCAGGTACAGGGTACGCATACCTTGTAGGACCGCCTCCTGCCGGTAAGTCTGGGGGGTATGTTCCGTGCGGAAAGCCACATCCTGGAAATCATGTTCCAGAATAGCAAGCATATCACCTTCCAGCCGGAAGATGGGGTGCATGAACAGGTGCAGCCATCCGCAGGTTCCGTAGCTGCTGTGCGGCATACAGTCGGCCTGCTGGTCGGCAGGGAGCAGCAACTGGTACAACCGGCCATCTGCTGAGGGGCGGATATTGCCTACGTGACTGGCCATGGCTATCATGCAACAGCCGGCCGTAAGCGTATGCTCGCGGCCCGAGAAGTGAAGCTGGCAACTGCCGGCGGTACAGAGGAGATGCAGAATCTGTTGCATGACAATCTTGATTTCTGAGCACAAATATACTGTTTTTAATTCATATCTTTTGTTCTGCTCTCGATTATTCGTAACTTTGCCCTTATTTTAGGGCGAACTTACTTTGTCTCGGCATAAAAAAGATTCATATCTTTTGTTCTGCTCTCGATTATTCGTAACTTTGCATCGCAAAATAGCCTAAAGATGAACCAACTATTATCCAAAAACAGTATTTTCCTAGTTTTTCTGCTTTGTTGCAGACTATGTTTTGCCCAGGAGCAATGGGACCCCCAGGCTGACAGCGCCGCCATTGTGGTGAGCGGCAGGGCCCGGTTTACGGTGCTTACGCCCCGTATGATACGTATTCAGTACAGCAGCACCTCCAAGTTTGAGGACAGAGCCACCTTTGCCGTTGTGAACAGACGGCTGCCTGTTCCCCGTTTCACCCAGCGGACCGAGGACGGCTATCTGATTATCGAGACTGACAGTCTGACGCTCCGTTACAAGGTGGGCTCCACCATTACTGCCACGCAGAAGAACAGCAAGATCCTGGGCATTACCTTCAGGATGAACGGCAGGACAATCCTGTGGTATCCCGGCAAGGATGATGCCATGAACCTGTTGGGAACACAGCGTACGCTGGACGGTGATATAGGCGATACGCACCGTGTTTCATTGGAGAAAGGTCTGCTCTCACGCGACGGATGGGCCGTCCTGGATGAATCGCCCCAGACAAAGCGCGGTGACGAAAGCCGTTCCTTCCCCTTCGACGGTACGGTGGACGGTATCCCCTGGGTGGGAAAGCCTCTGGACAGCAAGGCTATCGACTGGTACTTCCTGGGCTACGGCCATCAGTACAAGGATGCCTTGGGGGATTATGTGCGGATAGCGGGCCGACAGCCCCTGCCGCCCCTGTATATGTTCGGGTACTGGTACAGCAAGTACCAGGCTTACTCGCAGAGCGAGTTCCAGCAGATAGTGAAGGATATGGAGGGCAAGAAGGTGCCGCATGACGTGCTGATGCTGGATTGCGACTGGCACCAGAATTCCTGGACCGGCTGGACCTGGAACAAATCCCTCATCCCCACGCCCAAGACGCTGCTGAACTGGATGCATACCCACAACACCCGTACGGCCCTGAACCTGCATCCTGCCGACGGAATAGGCAGCAGTGACGATAACTTCAGCAAGATACGTGACGATATGGGCCTCTCCGCCGATGTGACCACCGTTCCCTGGCAGTTGGAGGACAGTACCTTCTACCGTACTTTCTTCAAGAATATCATCCGTGTGCGTGAGAAAGAAGGGGTGGACTTCTGGTGGCTCGACTGGCAGCAGGACAAGACCAGCAGCTACATTGCGGGCCTGGGCCATACCTTCTGGCTGAACCACGTCTTCTACAACGATATGCGCCTGAACCGTCCCGACCGCCGTCCTGTGGTCTTTCACCGTTGGGGCGGAATGGGCAGTCACCGTTATCCCCTGGGTTTCTCGGGCGATACGTTCGCCACCTTCGGCACCCTGCGGTTCGAATCCTACTACACAGCCACCTCGGCCAACGTGTGCTTCGGCTACTGGGGCCATGACGGAGGCGGTTATCTGCAGCCCAACAATATCAGTACCGACCCTGAGCTGGTACTCCGGTGGATGCAGTTCTGTGCCTTCCAGCCTATCTTCAGGACACACGGCAGCAGTCAGAGCGGCTGCGAGCGCCGTATCTGGAAGTTCTCTAACTTCAATCTTCAGAACCAGGTCTTCCAGTTCCGCTATTCGCTTGTACCTTATATATATAATGCCGCCCGTGAGGCATACGATACGGGTGTAAGCATCTGCCGACCCCTCTACTATGAATGGCCCGAGGAGAATCTGTCCTATACCACTGAGGATGAGTATCTCTTCGGCTCGCAGATGCTGGTGGCTCCCGTCTCTACCCCCGCAGGCAGTGATGATACCAGTGAGCGCGACATCTGGTTGCCCCAGGGGGAATGGTTTGATGTATGCCGCGGGTATATCCGTGAGGGCGATACACGCTTCTCGGACCAGTATGCCCTTAACGAGATACCCTATTTTATCCGCTGCGGCAGCATCATTCCCACGTACGAGCCCGGTGTGCAGCACCTGAAGAAGCCCGTTGACAAGCTGGTGCTCTGGGTAATCCCGGGCAGCGAGGGCGAGGGACGCTTCTATGAGGATCATGGCGACAATGAGGAGTACCGCAAGGGCGCCTTTGCCGTAACCCGTTTCCGTCAGCAGCGGACCGGCGATGCGGTTAAGCTGACGATAGCGCCCCGGGAAGGCAGTTACGAGGGTATGCCTCAGAGCCGGGATATGGAAGTGCAGTTCTGGGCACAGGAGCAGCCCTATATGGTGACTGTGGACGGGCATGAGGTGTCTGACTGGACCTATGACGAGGTCTTGCGCCGCCTGACCATCCAGCTTCCGAAGCGTGCCTGCAATGCCTCAACCGAAATTTGCCTGTACGCCGACGCCACGGATATAGCGTCGCGGAAAGCCGATGAGGCTCCCGTTCTGAGCTATCAGGCGGTGCAGGAACAGTTGCAGCTAAAGAGTCCTCATACATCCAGGCGCATCTGCCTGAGTGTTGTGGATTTGTCCGGCCGTGAACTGCTGCGTCAGGTCTATACCGATACAGCCCGGGCCGAGGTCAGTCTGTCTGCCCTTCCTGCCGGAGAATATGTCTGCCGGGCCAATGCCGACGGATTTGTTGTCACACGTAAAATCATTAAGTTATGAAAAGGATAATCAGTTTGCTCATTATACTCGTTTCCCTCAGTTCGGCGGCACAGGATATGTCGCGCCTGTTTGCGGTAGGCAGTGCTGTTCCGGGCGGAATCCAGGAACTTACGGCGTTCCCCAACAAGCAGTTCAAATATACGGGAACGCTCTATCAGGGAACCCTGGCGATACGTAACCAGGGGTCGATTAAGCGTTATCTGAAACCCACCTATGAGGATTCCTATGTGGTCAACAATACGTTGCCCTACACGCTTAGCAGTGACAGTGCGGCCTCCCAGTGGGTAGTTCCCGTAACGGAGGATATATACCGTATTACTGTTGACCTGAACGCCAAGACCCTACACGGTGAGCTCTTCACAGCCTGGAACGAGCTGTTCATTGTAGGCGGCGCTACGGAATGCGGCTGGGTGACCTATACCTTCCTGCCCTTTACACGTGACCCTGAGGAGGTCTGTGCCTGGGACTGGACGGGCGAGCTGAAGGAACGGCCCGAATACGGGGAACCGCGCCGCTTCAAGTTCAACGGGCAGAATGCCTGGGAACCCAAGGTGCTGCATCCCTTCACCTCGGACGAGGATGTGCTGAAGAGTACACAGATTCTGACGGGCGGTACCATAGACCATAAGTGGAGCATCACCAAGGAGGGCTTCTACCATATCCGGGTGGATGTGTTCCGGGAGACGGTCAGGGCCGAATACCTGGGCGCTACCATGCCGGGGCAGGGGGATGCCACAGCGCTTCAGGACTTGTCTGCCCAGCCCGTTCTGAGTATCCGTAACAGGGAGGTGCTGCTGCAATGCAGCCAGCCCGTAAAGTTGACCGTCAGCAACCTGTCCGGCGTTTTGCTCACCAGTGCCACGGGAACTGATCTCCGAACTGTCCTGCCGTCATCCGGCATTTACCTGGTACGCATCCAGGCACCCGGCCTCTCCGTAAGCAGAAAAATCGTTATTAAGTGAAGGCTGCGATTGAGCGAGAGGAGAGTGATGCTCGCATCAACTATCCCGAGTGTGAGCAGGCTCGACCGCAGGTCAAAAGTGAAAGAGTGAAAAGTGAAAAAATGACTCGCTAACCGCTCAACGGGAACGGGAACGTTTATGGAGTTAAAAAGTTTAATGGTTTAAAAGTTTAAAAGAAGTTGACGTTGACGTTGACGTTAACGTCCCAGCCAACGGCTGGGCCCCTAACCCTTTAACCTTTTAACCTTTTAATATTTTAACCTTATCTAAGTTTGTTCCTTTCAAAGTGGCGTTTGGCGTAGGCAAAGTAGAAGAGGGTGCCCATCAGGTTGCTGATCCAGGCAGCCCAGAACGCTGTATTATAAGAGGTGTATTCCACCAGGATGCCACCCAGAATGATGCCCAGTCCCACGCCTAAGTCCCACGCCGTCAGCAGCGTGCTGTTAGCCGTCCCGCGCTGACTGTTGGGAGCCAGGTTCAGAAACATAGTCTGGAAGGCCGGGAACATGTGTCCGTTGCCCAGTCCTATTATCAGTGCCGCGCCGTAATAGCCTATGGGGTTATGCACGGCAGCAAATAGCAGGTAGCCGAACAGGGAAACCAGTATGCCGTGTGTGGCATTCTTTACCACCAGGCCTTTGCGCAGCGAGCGGGCGCCTACCAGCCTACTTGACATCAGACCTAAACTCAGCAGGGCAAAGAAGAGGCCGGTGCCCGTAGTGATACCCAATTCCTCCTTGCCGTAAATGGCCAGATAGGTGCTGATAACACCATAGGAGAAACTGAATCCTGCCATGCAGAGCGCTTGGCTCCAGCCCTTCAATAACAGAAAACGGTCCAGGGATACAGACCCTCCAACCCCCTTCACGGGCAGAATCTCTCTTGGCTTCAGTTTCAGCGTACTGCTGATGAGCAGGCCTATTGCCGAGGTCAGCAGTGACACGCAGAAGATAATGGTGTAATTGTCGGTCCACTGGTAAATGAGCAGTCCCACGGTGGGCGAGATGGCCGTAGCCATGTTGTTGCTCAGCCCGTAATAGCCTATACCCTCGGCCCTGCGTGTGGGGTGCAGTACATCTATGGCAACGGTGCTGTTGGCTACCGTAACGGCACCTACGGGAGCACCATGCAGCGTACGGATGATACAGAACGAGAGCAATGAGCCTGCTACAATGTATCCGCCAAAGAGGATGAAGAACAGGAAATAGCATATCAGCAGCACTGCCTTACGCGGAAAACTGTCCACAAAGAAGCCGCTGAAGGGCCTTATCAGCAATGCCGTAAGGGCGTATCCGCTCAGCACCATGCCTATCTGGTCCTTGTTGGCCCCGAACTCCTCGCTCAGATAGAGTGGCAACAAGGGGGTCAGAATCATGAATGAGAAGTAGATCATGAAATTGGCGCACCATGCCTTGCGATAATTGTTGTTCCAAAGTCTTTCCATCTTTATTCAGTAGGCCTGTATCGTTTTTTTAGACTGCAAAGTTACACACTTTTCTTTGAAAACAGGGCAAAATCATAAAGAAACCACCCTGTATCGTAGGCCGGATGAAGAAAAATAACTATTTTTGTGTGAGAAAAAAGTGGTTAGTGGTTAGCGGTTAGTAGCCCCTTAAACTCATTAAACTCATTAAACCTCTTAAACCGTAAACGGTAACTAAAAATAACAATTATGAAAAGAACAGCCTTATCCCTAACGGCCTTTATCTTCGGGCTCTCCTGTATGTTTGCCCAGCAGGCCATCTTTGAACATCAGAACACCGTTTCGCCTCAGCAGAACGCTGACGGTACGGTAACCCTCCGTCTGCATGCCCCCGGCGCGCGGAAAGTGGAAGTGACGGGCGACTGCATAGACGGTTACCGTAAGCAGATGGCCAAGGGCGATGACGGCACCTGGACATTCACCACACAACCCCTGGCACCAGAACTGTACAGCTACCGCTTCTATGCCGACGGGGTGGAGATGCAGGATCCTGCCAACTGGCACCGCAGCAGGGATGTGCGCAGCTTCATGAGCACCTTTATCATCAGTAAGGAGGAGGGCGACTGCGGTTATCTGTACGGTAACCATAATGTTCCCCACGGCAATATACAGCAGGTATGGTATGACAGCAAGACCCTGGGTATGCAGCGCCGTATGAGCATCTATACCCCTGCCGGATACGAGAAGGGCGGCAAGTATCCCGTCCTGTATCTGCTGCACGGAATGGGCGGCGACGAGGATGCCTGGCTGACGCTGGGCCGCGCCTCACAGGTGCTGGACAACCTGATAGCCATGGGCAAGGCCGTCCCCATGATTGTGGTAATGACCAACGGACACGCTGATAACGATGCCAGCCCCGAGTTTACCGCCCTGCAGCAGCGCGGCAGACAGAAAGCCAGCTTCGAGGAGAGCTTCCCCGAGATAAAGAGCTATATCGAGAAGAACTTCCGTGTAAGGAAGGGAGCTGACAATACCGCCATGTGCGGCCTTAGCATGGGTGGATTCCATACCTTCCATATCAGCCTGATGAATCCCGGCATGTTCGGTTATCTGGGACTCTTCTCAGCAGCCGTACGTATGGACCGTAACTCCGACAAGCCCATTGACCAGCAGATAGCCGAGAGTG
>JAEEGK010019529.1_pt1 | contig 14521 bp, 20 predicted proteins | sample 8958771 | NCBI WGS metagenome assembly JAEEGK01 (sample SAMN16246547, study PRJNA631951) | gut metagenome | biome: gut microbiome; feature: rumen; material: SC-attached | host: Bos | place: Iran: Karaj | collected 2018-10
GGATCGCTTTCTCCGCCCAATGCCCGGTGATATCGTCGATCTTCTCCGCTTCCTCCGGTTTGTACTTGGGACGGCAGACGGCAACCACACTCCTGACAGACCGCATTTTGAGTGCCACGCATCCACCATCGTCCTGAGAACCTTCCTCACCGGGGGTGGTGTTTCCTTCAATGGTGTACCATGTTCCTGCCAGCTTGCCCTTGTCCACCACAAGACCGCAATGCTGGGTGTCCTGAGTGCCAGAAAAGTTGAGAATGAGGATGTCACCTATCTGGATGTCTCTCTTGTCTACCACCAACCCCTGTTCCCTATACCACCGCAGAAGCATACCACAGCTTGCCGTTTTCCCGCCGCCAAAGAAAGCCATGCGCTCCCCGGCCTTTTGAAACACCCACCACAAAAAAGCAACACACCAGGGCTGCCCTTGCCACTCTGGGCCGAATAAATCCCAGTATTTGACCCTGTTGCTACCGGGAGGATTCTCCGTCACGCCCAGCTCGCCGCGAGCGATTTCAACTACTTTTGATAGGCTCATGGTTCCTCCTTATGTGGGTTGCGTCGTTTCCAATGACAGCGCAGTTCCGTAAAACGTCATTACACCCACCCATAGATATCCAGACGGGTTAGTGATTTGTATTACTGTATTATTGATCGGCGTTATCGTCAGGCCGGATTGAGTTGGTGCCTTAACCTCGACCAGACGAAGCGTAGCCGTACTGCCGCTGTCTATAACATACAGACCTGCTTTGTTATCGTAACTGCTTCCATAGCCGCCTACAGTGAGTAATCCTGCTTTATAGCCTGAAGAAAACACCAGATACCGCGTAGTGCTGTTCGGGACCTCAAACCTCTTTATACTATTTACTCCATCGATTCCGAGAAGGGTTTTTTCATCTCCTACCGTACCAAGCGGCCTTTCGCCTGTTCCGCTTGCCATTACGCTTCCTCCACAGCATCAGAGGCCGCAGGGTGCTTATAGCATTGATGGTAAATGGGGAATCCCTCAGCTGTCATTAGGATCGCAGCATGGGACGGCAGCTCGCTCACCGCCGCTGCCGCAAGAACCTCATGATACTTGCTTTCGCCCTTGAGCCTCGCCTTTTCTGGGTTTTCGTCATAGGCAAAATGGACAATATGCCCATATTCACCGTTTTCGTATTGCTGGATTTCCACGATGTAATACTGTTTCATATCAATTCCCCTTTCGGACAAGCAAAATATTCGCCGTTGTTGCTGCCGTCGCTGTGCCTGACAGGGTAAAGCTCCCTGCCCCCGTCGTCCATGTGTAACCCGCTGTGATATAGCTCGGATCAGCCCACTCGATCCTTGCAAGCACATAATCTGCGGTGATCGTCGCATCTGTGATTGCAAGGATTTGCTGCGCCGTCCCGGCAGATACCGCAACGGAGGAAAACCACAGGCGCCCGTCCGCGATATTGTTTCCTGCTCCGTCCAAGTCCGCCCTAACACCGCCTGCGCTGGTGGCGGTTGTTGGCTCTGAAACTTGAAGCGCGGTGAAATATGACGATATATTCTTATAGGCAGTACGGTCAGATGATAATAGATTATAGAACAAAATAAATGATGGTGACCGTTTGTGAATATAAAGTGTTATCGTCTCTGTTGTCTGGTCAACGGTATATCGGATATCGCTAACCGAATATCCGTTTTTTGCCCACCATCGTACAGTCGCGCTGATGCTCCCGCCGCTGGCGTGATGAAATCGACAGTTCAGCAGCCCCTGGTATGCGTTCCCGCCATCCGTGAAAAAAAGCAAGAATTTCGTAGTTTCATTATCCGAAAGCGTGAACTGCATAAACTGAAACCAAACTCCGTTAGAGCCGTCAATTCGGTAACTATACCGCAGATTGCTTGCACCAACCGCCGTCCCGTCACTCGCCAGCGCCCCCACATCAGCCGCCGTCAAGCTCCGATCCTGCGTGAGATCGTAACCGTTGATCGTCCGGCTGGTGGGAACTCTGGTGGTGTCCGTTGGATGGACGTGTCCCCCGTCTGCCCACTCCCCCGTACTGCCGGGGCTTGCCGTCCCATCCATCTGCGGATTTGCGGTGGAGGCGGCGGGCACCGTCGGATAGGGCGGCAGCTGGCTCACCGGGACGCGCCCGATCTCATCCAGATTCGGCACGCCTCCGGCCACGCCGACGGCAGCGACGGGCACAGCGCCCACGTCCTGGGCGGAGGGTGTCCAGGTGTCCGGCCTTGCGCCCACCTGCGCCGCCGTGGGAAACCAGTTATCCGGCCTTGCACCCACGTCGGAGGCAGTCAGGGAAATGTCGCTCGATAGGGCCTTGCCGTTGACGGTCCGGCTGTCCGGCACCGCGCCGATATCCTCCAGCACAAGCCGGGACTTGAGCCACGCGTAAATGTTCGCAAAGGAAAATTTCTTCGTCGTGCCGCCGTGGACGCCCGCAACGACGTCGCTGTCCGACGGCGTAGACGCGCCGGGAAGCTGAGAAATTTTTACACCGTCAGCCATTACTTTCCCCTTCTTCCGTGATCAATGTGACGCCCGATTCCGTGAGAATCGACGCGCCGTATTCGGTCAAGATCGCTCGGTCTGACATAGGCCCGTCGATCTTGCGATAGGTATCCCATACCTTGATCCGTCGGCCCACCTGGACGCCCGCGATAAAGGATTCATAGTCTAGTACCATTACAAAGGGCCTCCCCAACTATAAGGGATTTCCTCATAATTCGCAGCGTTTACACAGTCGTAAAAACACCATTCATGCTTCGTACAAAGCGGGAATCTATTCCACAAGTCAGGGACTGAACCTGTAATGCCAGAGCATCCGTCAAAACAATTTCTAAAATTCAGGTCTTCTGAATCTATGATATTATCAAAAAGGGAGTCTGGTATGCTCGCCAAATTATCACAACCATGAAAGCAATCGACAAACGTATAAAGACTGTTAGAATAGCTAAACAAATCTTCTGGTATAGTTCTCAAACTCTTGCAATTTTCAAATGCACCACCTGCCCCACGGAGGTTTACCATTTCGGAAAACAGGTCTCCGGGAATATCCGTTAGGCTCTCACAGTCATGAAAAATATTAGTGACCGCTATAACGCCCCGAAAGCATGGATTGCTGAAAATATTTCCTATTTTGGTTAATGATGTGCAGCCGCTAAACATAGATTGTATAGGCGGTCTTCCATAACTCCCCTCGTATAACGAAAAGTCAATCCCTTCAAATAAATCATCGGGCACGATTTCCAAACTTCTACAACCAGAAAACATTGAGTCAAGCTGAAATACTACTTCCCCCCGGTTTCTTTGCGCATTCAACAAATCACTGTCTATTTCTACTATTTTAGGGCCGAATATATTAAACGCTTGTCTTAATGTTTCCGGATGCTCTGTGATCATGGCAGCAGTAAGCGGTATCGGTGTATGAAGCCGCACAAGTGATTTACGGAATGAGTGCGCAAAGGTTCTTAATAGGTAACCATTTTCCGGGATTCCGAAAATGGCTACTGTATAAGTCCCCGCAACCGCATAATCATGAGACACCGTACCTATATTTTTCTTACGAATTACGGATACAGACCCGTCTCCCCAATATACAGTAAGACCTCTGATAGCGGTTTCTTCACTCCCCTGCACATGAATTGGTACAACAAATGATAAGCTGTCAGATTCTAGTTCAATCGTAAACGCCCACACTCTCCCCCCGGTATATTCAAACGAGGGCCAGCTTTTCATATTTCGCCCTGCCGCTATTCCGGCCAGGAAACTCTTTTCGTCATACGGCATAACTATCACCACACAATATTGCAGGAGTGCGTTTGATCGTAAATGCGGATAGGCCGCCCCTGCCCGTCGAAATCGACCATATATCCGACGGAAACGGCTCCGTCTAGCTCCTCCGTGAAAAAGCCTCCGCTCCACCCGGAAAAATCCATTTCCGTGGCCCGTCGGAACTTGTCCACGTCCACATAGCCGTCATCCCCCAGGACGATGGAAACGGGATCGCCTGCGGAATTGACAAGCTGGATATTCAGATTCTCCGTGTCCTTCCACAGATATCCACGGCTGTTGCCGTTGCCGTCTCCTTCCCCCAGGATGAGCTGGGGCAGCGCTTCTCCCCCGCCGCCGTCCGGCGCGAAGGTCAGCTGCGCCCGCACCAGCTTCTTATACGGATACACCGTCACCGGCCACGCCGTGGGGCTCGTGACGGCGCAGACCGGCTCCCCGTTTTCGTCTGCGGGATATCCGTCGGCGGTGAACCCCGCGGGCTCCCTCTGCCAGTAGAGCGCCTGGCCGAAGCGGTTGCGTGCCTGCTCTGCGGCTTCCCCGTTCTCCACCCGTCCGGTGATGAGCTGCTCTCCCTGACCGCTGAGGGAGACATAGTTGTCGTCGGTGGTGTCCCGAAGGAGGTATTTCCGTATCCTCCGGGAGGTACTGAGCCGGTCCAGCACCAGCTCGTCGTTGTTTATCAGGTTTTCGCTCAGCGTATGGAACACGAACTCGTTCAGGGGGTTTTCCCCGTCCTGCTGCGCGGCCTGCGTCATGCCCTCCGCCAGCTCCACCAGCCCAGCGTCGGTAAAGTTCTCCGCGTCAAGGTGCCGCAGCAGATACCGCAGCTCCTCCATGAGCATGTAGAGATAGTTCTGGACGGCGGTCACCTTTTCCTCGGTGGATTCCTCCCCGGTGAACGTGGGAAAGCCGGTATCCAAGATGTGCATCCGGTCAGGCATCGTCTTCCTCCTCCGGGATCACCGGCGAATACTCGTAATCCTCCGTCTCGCAGGGCATCAGGGTGTGCTCCGCCGGCGCATAATGCCCGGCAAACCAGCGCACGAACTCGCCCCAGGCCGCGTTGAAGACCTGCATGGAGGCGGCATAGCGGTCATATTCCCCGTTGGCGAAGTGGATCATGGCCTGGAGATACCGGGGATAGAGCTTGTCGTGGGGCGGCAGCACCGCCAGCGTCCGGTCGTTCTGCGCGTCATAGGTCACCGGCGTGAAATCCTTCGGGTGCTTCAGGAACACCTCCGTCCACACCTGTCCCTCGCATTCGCTGAGCCACGCTGCCTTCTGCCCGCCGGTGTAGGCGTTCGGCTCGATGGCGTCCACAAAGGCAATGCACTCGTTAACTGTCATATTCACACCCCATTTTGGCGCGAGGGAGGGTTATTCGCCCTCCCTCTTTGTTCTCTCCAGCACGGTGATCCGTGTCTCGTGATTTCCCAGCACACCCTTGTGCTCGTCCAGCTCGGACCAGATGCGCCGGTGCGCTTCGCTGTTATTGCTCTCCATGGTGCTGAGCTTGTTGTTGAGGCTGTCCACCAATGTTGACAGCCGCGTGACGCTGGTATTCAGCTTAATGGCGGGCGTCAGGACGCTGATGACCAGCCCCACCAGGGCGATCAGCACCACCACGACGGTCCATTCCATCAGCCGCCGCCTCCTCTGGGCGCTTCCGGCAGCCCCGTCGCCACGCTGGTGAGGAGGCTCAGTATGCCTGCCAGGATGGACGCAGAGATCACCGCCGTCCAGTTGACCTCACTGATCAAAGCGCTGGTGCCGATGGTGGCAACCGCCGTCTGCGCCACGGTCCGCAGGGCGCGGATGCTCGCAGCCTTGATAAAGTCTTTCATTTCATCCTCCCTCGGAGAGAGGGGCGGAGATCATCCGCCCCTTCCCTCTGTTCCGTCAGGTGCTGGTGGCGATGATTCCCGCAGCCCGAAGGGAATCCAGCAGGGCTTTGAACTCCGCTGCCGTCGGCGCAGTGCTGGCGGCGTCGGCCACGGCCACGCCCTGCTTTACCGCGCCCGCCTTGTCGGCGGTGGCGGCAGGCATGGCAGCCGTCCCGCTCATCTTCAGATCGCCGGTGATCTCCACATTGGTGAACCGAGTGTATTCAGCCATATCCCGGCCCTCCTTAGTCGAGGTCGGTAGCCCCGGACACACCGGCACAGGCGATGCCTCTCCAGTCGTGGAAGCCGGCGCCGAACCGGGCGTAGCCGTCCCACACGTTGGCCCTGGTGTTCATATCGACGAAGCTCTGGACGTCCAGAGGCACCCGCTCCTGCCAGATGAGGGTGTCGTAATCCTCGTTGTAGGAGCTGTCGAAGAGCAGCCAGGGGGCGGTGCCGCTGGCGATGAACTGGTTGAGGTAGTTCCAGACGATGATGTTCCACCGGCCGAACTGGTAATTGAAACCGTTGTTCGCGGTGGTGGGCTCCTTGTCCGCGCCGATGGCGGCGAACACGGCCTTCTTCAGGCTGTGGATGTTGGGGATCACAATGGTGTCCGGGGCGACGCCCAGCAGTTCGCCGTTGTCGCCGTGGATGTTCTGCATCTTGGTCTCCATCATGCCCAGGGCGTCGGCGCTGAAGGCGTCGCTCCACAGGTTGCACTGGGTGCTGCCCTTCACCTTGCTGGGATGGCTGGCATAGAACAGGTTCTGTCCGTCCGCGCCGGTGAGGTCGAACTTGCCGCCCCGGAATTCCACGCTGGCGTTGCCCTGAATGGCGTTGCCGATCATGGCGGCGCCCAGCATCTCCCGCACCCGGTAGTAGGCCTTGATGAACTGCTCCGGCCGCTTCTTCAGGTCGATGGCCTTGCTGTCCTCGGCGATCTTCCGGCTGATGGAGAAACGGTCGCGCCAGATGACGTCGCTGATGATCTTGGAGTACCCTTCCTCCATGCCGTCGGAAGGAGCCGCGCCGTTTTCGCCGGTCACCTGAAATCCATCCATGGCGGTCATGGAAGTGTACTTCTCGCCCCAGGAATTGCTCTTGTGGCTGTTGAAGAGGACATCGGTGATGCTCTTCTTTTCAAATGCTTCGGCCTTGCGCTCGATGATCATGCGGATGGGAGCCTGACTCTTGCCGTAGATGCTCTCGTTGACGCCGCTGGCCTCGGAAAAAGTGATGTTAGCCATTATCCGTTTCCTCCTCCCTTACAGAAACTTGACCAGCGTGGGGTTTCCGGTCCCGGTGCCCGGGACTTTCTTCACGATGGTCGCCACGCCGGAAGACGTGGTGGCGGTGATCTGGAGCCCGTCGCTGTGGATGGTGACGGCCTGACCTTCATTCACGCCGTTAAGGCTGGCCTGGTTCTTGACCTCGAAGATCATGTCCGGCTGGATCGCGATCACGGGGATCAGGGTGCCGGCGGCCACGGCCGCGGGGGCCTCCATCATGCAGATGTAGGTGGGCTTGGTAGTGCCGGTGCACTTGGCCAGCTTACCGGAACTGAGCACCAGCGCCAGGCCGATATCGGGCTTGGTGGAGCCGGTGGCGGGGAGATATTCCCAGGGCGGCACGCGCCCGTCTTCGTTGCTGTAGTGGATAAACCCACGAGCCATGTCAAATCATTCCTTTCTGTCCCGGAGATCCCCGTTCCCGCTGCCGGCGGTGGTGTTAAGGTCTCTCCGTTATCCGAATCGTTTCTTGTCCTTGTTATAGAAAGCCCGGATCTCTGCGTCGGACGCGCCGGGATTCAGCTCCCGGAACAGGGCCATCTCATCGGGAGGCACGTCCAGCGCCCCCTGTCCCCGGCTGCTGAGGCTCTGCAGGTGGTCCTTCCCGGACCCCTTGGCCCCCGCCCGGTTGGCGCTGATCCCGGCCAGCCTGTCCTTGGCTGCCAGGGTATAAGCCTCGATGAAATCCAGCCCCATCCCCACATAGTGGCGGAACTGTTCTCCCGCTTCGCTCGCCAGGATGGCGTCCAGGTCGGTCATGGCGGGGTCCATCTGCCGGATCTGTGCCAGCTGCTGGTCCACCATCTTTCTCTCTTCCGGACTCGGCTGCGCCGTCTTGGGCGCTTGGGTCCGGTTGATCTCCTCCCGGATGAGCCGCCTCACGTCCTCGGCGTTGGCGTTGCCGTTCTCCAGCCTCTCTTCGCTTTGGCTCCGGATGAATTCGTCCAGCTCGCTCAGCGTTGTGATGGGCGTCCCCGTTTCGGAGTTCACGATCCCTGCCCGCTTGATGCTCTCGCTGGCTCTGTCCAGTCCCGCCTGATAGGCTCTCTGTTCGGCTTCCCTGATCCGCCGGCCGTGGGCCTGCCTCGCCCGCTCTTCGGGGGGCATCGGCTCTTTCTTGGCCTCTTCCTGTTTCGCGTTTTCCGCCTGCGTCCCGTTATCGTCGGCAGGCTGCTGCTCCTCGGAAGCGCTCTCCGCTTCGTCGGAGAATGCGTCCGCAAGCATCTGTTCCAGCTTTTCGTCTTCCATAGTGTCTCCTTCTGCCCTCTTCGACGGGCCGTCGAATAGATTTTTCCGCGTTCAATGCGTAAGTGGAGCCTGCGCCCCGTCTCCTCCCCAAATCGAAACCCCTGTTTCGATTTGGGGAGGACGTTTCGCCGGAATCTTCCGGCGGATAAGGACGTTACTTTCCGCCCTTGCCGGTCCGGAGGTCAGAGCCCTTGGTCACCTTCCCGCTGGGCTGCTTGCCCTTGCTCTGGTTGGGGGCCTTGACTTCCTGCACGCCGGAGTTCTGGATCTTCCCTGCGTAGCCCATGCCTTTCATAGGTTCTCCTCCTTTCGTCTCGTACTTCGGACTTTTGCCCATTCCTGGGAAAGTATCTTCACCCCGCGTCCGGGGAAGATAATCACATCGGTCTCTGCTGCCTCTGCGCCAGCATCTGCTGTACAGCCGCCTTGGCGTCCTCTCTTGCCCGGTTGTCCGTTTCGATCATCGCCTGCTGCTCCGCCGCTCTCCGGTCAGCCTGCCGGTCCTGCCGCTCCGCGTCGAACCTGGCCCGCTCCAGCGCCGCCGCCTGGGCCTGCTGGTCGGCCTGCATCTGCATCTGCGCCTGCTGCATCTGCATCTGCTGGGCCTGCTGCTGCTGCATCATCGCCTGCTGCTGCTGCATCATCGCCTGCTTCTGCTGGATGCGCATCTCCAGCGCCTCCCGGATGTCCGCCGCGTTGGGATAGTGGAGCCGCTCCAGCTCCTGCCACATGAGCAGGGCGCTGTCCGTCTCCTGGGGATTCCCGAAGGCCCCCATCTGGTACATGGCGGTCACTTCCTGCCACATCTGGGGCCGGTTGGACGCCAGCGGCGCAGAGGTGTCGCAACTGAAGAGGAAACGGTCGTCCCCCAGGATGCAGTGCCACTCGCCTTTTTCGTCCCGCTCGTAGAAGTCGTACCGGTTGAATTCCTCGTATTTGGCCTTCCCCCGGTTGTCCTCCGCCACGATGGGCCGCGGCTCGTCGGCGTAGGCCACCTTCAGCATGGCGATCCTGCGGAAGATCTCCGCGTAGGCCGCCTCCTTCATGATCCGCTTGGATTCCAGCCTGCCGGCGCTCTGGGCGGCTGAAAACTGCTTGGCCACGCCGCTCTGGGCGGTCTCGTCCCGCCGGCCCTGGAAGGAATCCGTGATGCCCAGCGCCTGCCGGGCCTCTTCATAGACGCTGGCCAGGTACTGCATCTCCTGGCTCAGGTCCCCGTTGAACTGATAGACGTCGATGAGCTGCTTGTCCGCGGCGTTCCCGATGTACCATTTCTCCTGGTCCTCCGGGTCCACCCGGAAGTCCGCCCGGTCCGGCAGCGTGATCCGCGTCCCCGCCTTGATGAAGCGGTCGATGATCTTCTGCTCCATCCGGTTGATGGTATTCTGCTGGTCGGCGATCTTGTCCACGTCAGAGTCCCCCAGCAGCCGTCCGTATACGCTCACGTTCTTCTGGAGGAACACGGGGAACCGGTCCGGCTTGTAGTAGGGCAGGATCGTGGGCTGCATCATGGGGAGTCCGGCCTCGTCCACGCCCTCCACCGCGCCGGGGATCTCCGTCCCGTTCCTGGTGGTGAATGCCTGGAAGATCTCTTCCTCCTCCTGCTCCCCCTCCTGGGCCTGCTCCGAGCCGCACACGGGGCAGACTTCCGTCCCCGGTGACAGCACCTCGCCGCACTGCTGGCATTTCCGCATGCGCCGCGCCTCGAAATCCTCCATGTCCTCCAGCACGGTGTCGTTCACCCAGCTGAATTTCCCGATCCCGCCGGCTTCGTTGCGGTAGTAGGCCACGTTCATCGTGACCAGTTCCTCCGCCGTGTCCGCCTCCGCGTCCAGGGTCCTGGCCTCCGGGAATTCCTCCCCTTCGTCCACTTCCTTGCCAAATACCCGCTTGATATACGCCCGGGTCTGGGGCAGCTTGATGACGATGGCGTCCATGTCCTCCACCTCGCCGAATACCCCGTCCTGGGGTACCACCTGCTTCGGGTGCAGGATGGAGATGCTCACGTCCCCCACCGTGTCGTGGGTCCGCTTGGAGTTGTCCCATTCCACCAGCCAGTAGCCGCCGCCCTGGATGGGCACGGTCCGCTCCATCTGGTCGTTCAGCGTCTCCATGGGCAGCCGGTCCAGCTCGTTGCGGAGCATGTCCTCCAGGATCTTCGCCCGCTTCTCGTCTCCCGGCCGGCGGGCGGTCACCTTGGGCTGGGGGATCACGGCGCTGACTTCGCTCTCGATGTTTTCGGCGATCACGTTCCGGAGATGGCTCGCCGTCCGGAAATCCCCGTTTTTCTTCCGGTCCTTGGGCGTCAGGGGCTTGATGTCCCGGTTCTTCCCCCGGTACAGCGCCTCCCGCTCGTCCATCTTCCGCACTTCGTCGCCCATGGCGGCCTCATTCCGGCTCAGCCAGTCCTTCCAGTATTCCAGCTTCTCCTGCTTCGTCATGTCGTCCTCCACTCGTCCGCGTTTGCCGCCGGTATCAGGGCAAAGATCCGGATGCTGCCGATATCCACCGTCAACCTGACGTAACGCGAGTCTCCGTCGATTGGAACGATGCGCGTGCGCTTCGGTATCGCCCAGTCCCGGAATGCGTCGGTGTACTCAAACTCGACGTGGGGGAAATCGTTGAGGCAGGGATAGCACTTGATGCTCCTCGGCAGCTGCTTCATGTCCGCCTGCATCAGCTCCAGGACCTCCGCCAGCTCCCGGAATACCGCCGGGCTGTACTCGTAGTTCTCGTTCATCGTTTCGGCTCTCCCCATTTCTGGATCAGATACTTCTTCCCGTCCTCGTCGGCGTTGTAGTAATCGTCCCACTGGTCCTGCGTCCAGACCACCTTGCCCTCCGCCTCTTTCGTCTCCGGGGTCATCCGCTGGCTCGGCCTTATGTACCAGGCGATGGCCAGCGCCATGACGCAGTCGTCGTGGGCGCCCTCCTCCGCCTCCGGCCGGAGCTTATCGTTCTTCACGAAGGTGAGCATCTCCTCCAGCGTCGTGCGGTCGTTCACCAGGTCGATCCCGTCCCGCATGGCCTCCACCAGCTGCCCGATGATCACCGGCCGCGTCCGCACGTTCGTCTGGAATCCGTAAGCTCGCCGGATGGCCCCGGTGTAGGTGTCCTCCTGCTGCCTGACGTACTGGTTCTGATACCCCAGCTGCTCCAGCCGCTTGATGGGATAGGTGCTGTAGTTCGCCTCGATGCCCACCAAGGCCTCGTTGTAGTGTTTCCCCAGGCAGTAGACCTGCTTGGCGTAGGTGTCCTCGTCATACTGGTGGCGGAGGATCGCCACCTGTTCCCCGGTGATGTTGTCCAGCACCTGGGCCACGAAGAAGTCAGATCCTTCGCCGGACGTATCTCCGCCGATGACATAGGGCCTGCCCGCCTCCGGCTCCCGGAAGATCTTCACCGGGCCGTCCTTGTCCTCGTTCCAGCTCTCCTTCCGGATGCCGGCGCCCATGCCGTCCTCCTCGTAGCTCCAGAATCCGCTCTTGACCGGCTCGCCGATCCGGCTGAGCCGCTCGGAGACCGCCTGCCCGTCGAAGACCGTCTTCCCGGTGACGCCCCATTCCCCCAGGCAGTAGACCGTGTAGTAATACGGGTCCGTGGCCTTAAAGGCCTCCAGCGTCCGCACCGCCTCCGCCGTCAGGAAGCGGTTGTCCTTGTAGGTGCTCCGGTGGGTGGTGGCCCGCTCGTCCCTCATGTCGAAGAACCGCTTCTTCAGCCAGTGGGTGATGCTGATGGGGTTGAAGCTCAGGATCATCTGCAGGTAGTGGGGAAAGTCCGTCCGCAGACGGATGTCCAGCTGGTTGAAGTCCCCTTCCGTGATCTCGCTGGCCTCTTCCACCCAGATGCCCGTGATATCGTAGATGGATTTCAGCTTTTCCACGTCGTCCAGCCCGGCGAAGAGGATCTCGCTCCCGTTGGGGAAGGTGATCCGCATGTCCGATATGTTCACCTTGGCCCCGCTCGCCGGATAGTGCTCCGCGATCTGGCCCCGGAGCTGGGCAAAGCAGCTGTCCCGCAGCGTCTTCGCCACCTTCCGGCAGACCAGCCACCGGTGCTTCGGCTCCGTGGTCACCCTCTCCAGGACCTTCCGGCCGGCGAAGATGCTCTTCCCGCTGCCGCCGCCCCCGCAGAGGACCAGATACCGGTGCTCGTCGAAAAACAGCTTCCGGAAACTCTTGTTCGTGGTCTTCCGGATGTCCGCCCACCATTCCAGCAGGAGGATGTCCGTATCAATCGTCGCCGCTGTTGAGGTCATCGATCAGTTCCCTCAGCCGCTGCTGCTTGTCCGCGATGGTGGTCTTCGCCTGGATCTCCACCTGCACCCGCTTCGGCTCCAGTCTCCCGCTCATCTGCAGGAGCATCCCCAGGGCCTTGATGGCGCCCCGGCTGTCGAAGGTGTAGGTGCCGTCCTCCACGTATTCGTGCGCCGCGCTGTCCCAGCTCATGTGGGGCACCGCCGCCATGCAGCGGTTGTATATCTCCCTCAGATCTAGGGCGATCTGCTCGTCCGTAAGCCCCAGGTTATAATAAATCTGACGCGCCTGCGCCCGCTTGTAGGCGAGCACCTTATCATCGTTTAGCATCCGGCTTGCCTGCACCGCGGCGCTTTTGGGGGAATATCCGGCGGCGATGGCGGCCTCCGTCCCGTTCCCGCCGTTGCGCAGGTATTCCATGACGAATTTCTTCTGCCGTTCGTTCAGCTCCGGTTCCCGTTTGGCCACGTTCTCGCCTCCTTCTCTGCCTCCCATTTTGCGCTTATGTTAACCGAATTCCCGTGCGTTGTATCGTCAACATTTTCCAGCAAAAAGGCCGGGGATCACTCCCCGGCTTTCTTCTTCCGATACTCCTGCTGATATTCCCGCAGATGCTCCCGGTTCCTGGCCACCCAGGCCCGGTGCTGCTCCGCCTTCTTCCGCTTCTTCTCCGCGATCCTCGCCGCCTCCTCCGCCTTTGCCTTCTCCTCCTCCGCCGTCTTGGCTCCCTCCCTGAGGGAGCTGGCGCCGCAGGCGACTGAGGGAGTCAGCGTCTCTTCCTCCGCCTTCTTCTCCGGATTCGGCGGCATTCGGTACAGCCTCGCCTCCAGGCTCTCCCGCTTCGGTCCCCGGATCTTCTCCTGGCATTCCTTCCCCGGCGGGCATCCCCGCCGCCTGCCCATCACCCCCAGGTAATTGCAGACGATCCCGTAAAAGCTCAGCGTGGTCCGGAAGACGCAGTCCCAGCAGTTTTTGTCACATACGCTCATCTTCGTCTCCTCCCAGTTCTCCCGAAAAATACCGTGCCACCGGCCGCCGTCCGTGCCAGGCGATCAGCGGCGCCAGGTTCAGATAGACATAGAGCCCCCGGTTCACCCGGTTCCGCAGGGCCTCCGCCTCCACCAGCGTCATCCCCGGCAGCAGCTCCTCTGCGGCTCCCTCTGCGTTCCGCCGGTCGATATCCTCCGCCAGGGCCATGATCTCGCCCATTGGCATCGCCCCGTCCGTCACCTCCGCCTCCGGGCGGATCAGATTCTTCGAGCAGCACCAGCGCCGCTGGCCCTGCTTCCGCTGCTTTCTCCGGCTCTTCTTGGTGAGATATTCCGTCAGCCCCGCCAGCCCCGTCTCGTCCAGGCGCAGGCGTCTGCTGTTGGCGTGGCCGTGGCCCCACAGGGCCTCCACCTCGTCCCGGCTGAGCACGCCGGCGTTCAGGATCAGGTGGAAGTGCACCTTCTGCGACTTCTTCCCCTGCTCCCAGATGTACACGTACCGGAGCTCTGCCCCGGCCTTCTTGTATTCCTTCCGCAGTTTCCGGATGAATTTCGTCATGTCCCGGAGGGCTCCCTCGATGGATTCCTCCCCGGCATAGGTGAGATCTACTTCCAGATCCGCTTCCCCGAAATTGGCCAGCACCAGTCTCCGGAGCCGGTTCTCCGCGTCTCTCTCGTTCAGCCGGGCCTGGCACTCCCTCGTCGGGCGGCAGCGTCCTCTCCTCCTGCCCGGAGGCTGAAAGACCGGGTACAGCTCGACTTCGGCATAGCCTCCGCATCGCCATACCCGCTTCCGTATGAAGAACCTCCCCCGATATCCGGCCATGATCCTTCCATCCTCCCGTGTCGAAAACTTAGTATTGCTTACAAGCCCGTAATCGCGCGCACGCGCACGCGATACATTAAATAGCCTTCCCCTGGGGGAAGGTGGCGCGAAGCGCCGGATGAGGGGCATCCCCCGTTCTAAGTCCTTTTCCAAACGCCCGGTTTCCGGCCGCTTGGAAAAAGCCTCAGAAATCCTTCGGGAACATCTCGTAATACCGGCGCACCGCCCGGTCCAGGGTCTCCCGGCT
>JAEEGK010019530.1_pt1 | contig 14519 bp, 6 predicted proteins | sample 8958771 | NCBI WGS metagenome assembly JAEEGK01 (sample SAMN16246547, study PRJNA631951) | gut metagenome | biome: gut microbiome; feature: rumen; material: SC-attached | host: Bos | place: Iran: Karaj | collected 2018-10
CAAGAAAGACCTGGACTACGAGCGCAGGCCTCCCACCGACCCCTACTTCTATGACCGTCCTGTCACCGCCATGGGTTTCCAGTTGGAGCGTTGGTTCCAACTCTGTTCCGAAGTGGTGAACGGTTTCTGGGAAAACGAACTCGGCAAGCATCCCGTCCGCCTGAATGCCATCTACGAAGGCACACCTGGCAGCCTTTGGTCGACATACGAACACACTAACGAAGTGCTCGACTACTTCGGGCCTACGGGCTGTGGCTACATTCCTCAGACCATGTCGCACCTCACCGACTGGAGCGCGACAGGCAACATGGTGAACGAAGCCATCAACAACGGTGCCTTCCTCATTCAACACCGTGACCACGGCGCCGAAGAACTTTGGGGCGAGCCCAGCTATAGCATCGGCTTTATCAAAAAACTAACCAATCCCAACCTTACCTACGTCATGTCGAACAACTGCCTCACAGGTCGGTTCAACTATGGCAGTGCAGGAGGCGACGAATGCTTCGCCGAGGTCTTCCACCGCCATCAACACGGGGCTTTGGGACTCATCGCGGCCACACAGGTCTCCTATTCCTTCGTCAACGACATCTATGTTTGGGGCGCCTACGACAACATGTGGCCCGACTTCATGCCCACCTACGGGACACAACACGCCACCAATTTCATTCATCCTGCCTTTGGCAACGCAGCCGGGAAATACTTCCTCAGACAATCCTCGTGGACCGAAGGCGACTGGAAGTCTATCACCTACTATCTCTTCCATCAATTTGGCGATGCCTATATGAAACTCTACAGCGAGGTGCCGCAAGAACTTGATGTCACCATGTTGCCCGTATTGCCCGCTGGCGACGAACAATATCAGCTGAAAGCCGAGGAAGGCGCGACCATCTGCCTCACCGCCAACGGACAAATCATCGGCTTCGACATGGCGACGGGCGACACTCAAGCCATCGACATCACGCCCCAAGAGGTGGGTACCACGGTGAAACTCACCATCACCAAGCAGAATTATTTCCGCTACGAGCACTACATCAAGACCATTTCCACCGAAGAGCCTTACGTGATTTTCAACGCCATCGAAGTCAACGATGCAGCGGGCAACGGCAACCACGCCCCCGACTACAACGAGACCGGCAATTTCAGTCTCCGATTGCATAACGCGGGCTTCTCCCCTATCGACGGCTTCAACGTCACGCTTTCGAGTCCCCATCCTTCCGTGGAAATCATCAATAACTCATCCACCTTTGGAAGCATGAATGCCGACGAGATTCAGTTGCAAAACGACGCCTTCACCGTGCATTTCGGCGACGAGCTGAACGACCAAGAAAAGGTGAAGTTCTACCTGAAAATGGAGAATGCAAACTATACTTTTATCGATAGCGTGATGCTCACGGTGAAAGCGCCAAACCTGAAATACGGTCAACTCAGCATCACCGATTTGGACGGAAACGAAACGGACCGCCTTTTGAAAGGCCAACCTTTCTATCTGTCTTTCGATATTGAAAACCAAGGCGAAAGCAAGTCGATGGAAATCAACAACCGACTTAATCTCATGGCTCCTTTCATCAATGTAGCGGATGCCGAAATCGCCATCCCCGCCATCGATGCGGGGGCAACGGCCCAAGTCGCTTTCCGTGCCGAAGTGAGCGAAAACGCCATCGACGGCATCATCAACTACAGCCTGCAAGCCGAAAGCGGTTACCACACCGACCACACCGAAAGGTCCATCCTGCTGGGCTATACCACCGAAGACTTTGAAGGCGAGACACTGAACGAAGATATGCAATGGAACTTGGGTTCGGGCAACAAGAAGTGGTTCATCACGGAAGATGTCACCACCCAAGACGGTCACTGCCTGAGGTCGCCTTCCATCAACAACAACGCCATTGCCAACCTCAATATCGGCATCACCACCGAAATAGACGACACTTTCTCATTCGAGCACAAAACCTCCACCGACGAGGGCGACATGCTCATTCTTACACTAAATGGCAAGGAAATGGGCACATGGAGCGGCATCAGTGAGTGGGAACGCTCGGTATTTGAGCTGCCCGCTGGGACCAACCTGATTCGTTTTTCCTTCAAAAAAGACAGAGAAGGTAGTGCAGGCGAAGATGCCGTAATGATTGACGACCTCCGTTTCCCACCCTTCGCCAAGATGGTGCTTTATGCCGGCGACAACACCGAGGCTTGCCCCAACATGACCTTTACGCCCGACGGCTACATCTACAACCAATCGACACTATCATGGACCACCAGCGGCGACGGCACTTTCGACGACGCCACAGCGGAGCATCCTACCTATACCTTTGGTGAAACCGACAAGGCGGAAGGGAAAGTGGAGTTGACCCTCACAGGCACCGACCCACGCAATGGAAACCAACAAAGCAGTACAGTTGCAGTGAGTTTGCTACCCTATTTCGACCCAAGTTACATGCCTCAAACACCTTCGGGTATGACCGAAGTCGACCTGCGCTTGATGAGCCAAAGCGAATACACAGGCGAGGAAATCACGGATGTCGTTTATACGTGGAACCTCGAACCTTCTGAGGCTGGTACCATCGTTAGCGACAATCACCACGCCATAGTCGAATGGGACAATGCTTTCAGTGGCCAAGCCAGTATCAGTTATCGCTATGAGAATCCATGCGGTTCCACTGCGGTTTCAGAAGCCATTGCCATCAAGGTGTTCAATTCCACTGGAGTGGAAGAGCAAAAAGCTCCTGCCGTTGAGGTTTATCCTAATCCTGCAAAAGGTGTCATCTATGTGAAGTCCAACTTTGAAAGTGAAGCCACTTTGCGTGTCATTGACCTGTGGGGAAGAGTTGTGTATGAATGCAAAATGCAAGGGAGTGGCCCTTCGACAAACTCAGAGACCACGGCCATTGCGACTTCCAAATTCGGTGGAGAGGGCATTTATACGCTGCAAGTCATCCAAAACGACATGGCGACCAGTGTCAAGGTCGTTGTGATGCCCTAATTGGAAAAAAAATCTGTTCCTTTGAAAAAAATGTGTCAAAACACTTGACACATTTTGTATTTTTTGTACATTTGCCGCATGAAACAAACTTTTTTAGCCATGAAACGACTTTTTACCCTTTTTACATTTATATTAGCCTTCGGCATCATCAATGCCCAAGAGACCTATCGTTTCCGCACCGATGCACCTCAAGGTCTCAATGTGACAAGCAGTACTGCAACACACCTTTTGCTACATTATTCCATTCAGGAACTAGGTATTGCCACCATCGAAAACGACAAGGTAAGAGGGCAAGAAATCATTTTGAAAGGGCAGTTTGCGCCCAATGCCGAAGGACATCCCAATCTGCCCGTCGTAAATCACTATGTCGCCATTCCACGAGGTGCCACCGTCAGCCTTCAAGTGAAGGAAAATGCCAGCACCGTGCTGACCGACATCGACCTGCTTCCAGCGATGCCCGCTCGCACCGACTTGACCGAAGGTGACATTCAGTTGCGCTGGGATGCCGACATATTCGGCAAAGACACTCATTTCCCAACGGAGAACATCGTGCTTTCGGCACCCAAACAAATCCGGAGCCTCGATGTGGTACTGCTCAGTGTGACGCCATTCCGATACAATCCTGTGAGAAAGACCTTGGAAGTGATTTACGACATTGACATTGACCTCAGTTTCGAAGGTGGCAACGGGCAATTTGGGGAAAGCCGATACTTCAACCCGGATTGGACGCATATCCTCCGCAATCTCGTTATCAACAAAGACATGATCCCTTCGGTAGACTACTACAGCTTAGTCAAAGAGGTTCGAGATCGTGATGAAGATGGATGGGAATACCTCATCATCTCTCCTGACGACCCCAACATCTTAGCCTGGGCCGACACGCTGAAAGCCTTCCGCACCAAGCAAGGCATCTCGACGAAAGTGGCCACCGTATCGGAATGTGGAGGGAATAACTATTACAACATCGGCAACTACATCCGAAGTGCTTACAACAATTGGGCGATTCCGCCAGCCGCTGTCCTTATTTTTGCGGGCTACTACGACTTGAATATCAGCATCGGGCCATGCTATCAGACCACAATCCCAGACCCTCCCTATCAAGCGCACTCTTATCCCACCGATTACCCCTATTGTGACATGAACTACGACAGCATAGCAGACATCACCATCAGCAGGGTGACCGCGAGAGACTTGGACGAATACCGTATCTTTGTTGAGAAGACCATCCGATATGAAAGCGACCCTCCCACTGATGCCGCCTACTATGACCGCCCCATCATCTCATCAGGTCATGAGGACAACAAATGGTTCATGATCAGCTCACAGAGCATCAATGGTTTCTATCGCGACAAACTCGGCAAGCATCCCACCGACCTTTACATGGTCCAATCGGGCCCCATTCCCGATTCCATTTGGTCAACAGGCTACAACACCTCCGTTCTAATGGACTATTTTGGTCCCAATGGGCAGAATTACATCCCCCAGTCCATCGGCGAACTGCATGATTGGAGAGACATGCGTGACGCGACGCCGTTGTGTAACGCGCTCAATGAAGGGTCTTTTTTGACCTTATATCGTGGCCACTCCAACATGGATCAATGGTGGTCTCCGCAATTTTCATGCCATCACCTCGAAACTGATATATACGGTCCTCCCACCTTCGTCCTTTCTATTAGTTGCAGCACCTTGCTTTTTGACAATTGGAAACGATGTCTCATCGATGCCTTCTGCATCAAAGAAAACAGTGGCGCCGTGGGTGGCATTGGTGCAACCACCATCACCCATTCCTATTTCAACGACATACTTACTTGGGGATTTTACGATTGCATCTGGCCCGATTTCCTTCCCGATATGGGTAGCGACATGCCACCAGAATTCGTCAGGCCTTCCTATGTGCTATCAGCGGCAAAACAGTATTTCGCCTATCACGTCTTCTTGCCCAACTGGTGGCCTGATGTCGACTTTTCTACCATGAACCTTTTCGGCTACACGGGAGAGACCTATCTCTGCCTTTTCACCGAGGTGCCTCAACCCATACAAATCGAGCATGAACCATATTGCATGGCGGAAGTAAATGAATACACGGTGAGGGCAGAAGAAGGTGCCATAGTTTGTTTGTCGAGAGACGGGGAAATTATAGGTGTCATCAGAAGTAGTGGGCAGCCCCACGCCTTCGTCATGCCTCAATTGGAAGAGGGCGACCATTTTACCATCACGGCCACCAAGCAAAACCATTTCCGTTACGAGATTGAAGTTCCCGTCATCCAGAACGGTGGTCCTCAAGGTGTCATTGGAAGAGACGAGGACGTAAACAGATTCAAGACCACCTCTGTTTTCACTCTTTACCCCCACCCTACCGATGGCAAGGTCAACATCAACTTCGACCAAGACTTTCAAGGCAAGTCGACTGTCGAAGCGTTCAACATCCTAGGCACACGCCTTACGAGTAAGACCGTACAAGACCTTAAACAAGGTGAGAGCCTAACGATAGACCTACAGCATTTCGCGCCAGGCATTTACATCATCAAGCTATGTAACGACGAAGGCTGCTGGAGCCAAAAAGTGAGTGTCAAATAACAAATTGCAGAAGCACCGAAAAAAAAATGCGTCAAAGCACTTGACATATTTTTAAATATTTGTAAATTTGCCATCTGAAACACACTTTTATCGCTATGAAACGACTTTTTATCCTTCTTACATTCATTTTAACCCTCGGCATCACCAATGCTCAAGAGACCTATCGTTTCCGCACCGATACACCTCAAGGGATAAGCATCGAAAGCAGCACACCAACAGGCCTCTCGCTGCATTACTCCATCTCGGAAATCGGCATTGCCGACGTTGAAAACGGAGTATATCGGGGACAGGAGATCACGCTGAAAGGCAGCTTCGGGTCCACCGCCGAGGGCTTGCCCAACCTCCCTTTCGAGAACTATTACATCGCCGTGCCGCAAGGCGCGAAGGCCAGCATCGAAGTGAACGAGAAGGCTTCGAGGATGTTTGACAGCATCGACCTGTTACCCGTGGCAGAGCTGCAGACGAACCGACAGGCCGGAGCCCCAGCCATCCGCAAGGACATGAGCGTCTTTGGCAAGGATGCCGACTTCCCAGGCAACAACGTGGACATCGTCCAAAGTACCCAAATCAGAGGCTTGGATGTGGTTCTGCTCAACGTGACGCCTTTCCGCTACAACCCGGTACGCAAGACTTTGGAAGTCATCTACGACATGGACATCGATGTACACTTTGAAGGGGGCAACGGACAGTTTGGCGAGGCGCGCTATCGCAATCCCTCCTGGGACGGCATCCTGCGCGACTTGGTCATCAACAGCGACATGCTGCCCGAGGCGCATTATTACGACTTGCTCAACAAAGCTATAAAAAACCGAGAAGAAGGCTGCGAATACCTCATCATCGCGCCCGACGACGATAGTATTTTGGCTTGGGCCGACACGTTGAAGCAATTCCGCACCAAGCAAGGTATCCTTACCAAAGTAGTGACTACGACGGAATGCGGCGGCAATGAGCCCGAAATAATCAAAGGCTACATCCAGAACGCTTACGAGAGCTGGGCCATCCCTCCAGCGGCACTCATGATTTTCAGTGGGCTAATAGATACCGTGCAATATGATAACAATTGGAATCTTATTTATAGCTCTCTTGGCAATGGCATACCCGGATTCCCTCTCATCTTTTTGGGATATTCCGATGAATACGACATCGACTATTATGTTTCCGACAATCCATACGCCGACATGAACAGCGACAGCATCCCCGACATGGCCATCAGCCGAATGACTGCCCTCACCACCGAAGAATACCAAATCCAGGTCGAGAAACTCATCAATTACGAGACCAACCCACCCACCGACCCGCTGTATTACGACCACCCTATCATCACATCGGCATACGAGAACAAGACCTGGTTTATGATTACCTCGCAAAGCGTCAACGGGTTCTATCGCAACAAATTGGGCAAACACCCTACAAATTTGTATTCCATTTATTATGAATATGCTTTTCAGCACCCCAATCCACCTGATTCCACTTGGTCGGATGCGCAATACACCGATGTTGCAGTGAAATATTTCGGTCCCGAAGGCGAAAACTACATTCCAAGTTCAATCGGCGCGCTCGATGACTGGATAGATTACGAGGACAACCAACCTCTTTTTGATGCTTTAAACAAAGGCTCGTTTCTTACCATGTTTAGAGGTCATTCATCCCAACTATCGTGGGGCAGCCAAGATTTTTACTATGCTGACATCCAAAATCTTCAAAACCAAGACCCGACATTTGTACTTTCGATTGGATGCAACACCGCCTGTTACCAAGAGACGTTTGAGGACATAGGAATTTATGGCTATTATTGGATGCCAGGAGGCTTGTTGACAGCATTTTGCAAAGATCGTGTTGGAGCATTAGGCGGTATTGGTGCCGCCACCGTGACCCGTTCACGTTTCAACGACATCCTCACCTGGGGCTTACTCGACTATATCTGGCCCGAGTTCATGTCGACTTTGGGCAGTTCAACCTATCCTGACTTTGCGCGCCCGGCATACGCCCTCGTCGCAGGCAAGCTCTTCCTCAACCAACATGCTTTCATACCCGGCTGGTGGCCAAGTTATATCACTGACACTCACAATGTTTTCCATTATCTCGGTGAGACCTACCTTAGTCTTAATACAGAAGTACCGCAACAAATGAACCATGACTTTCCGGCTTTCCAAGCTCACGGACAGTGGCAATATGAATTCTCTGTAGAAGAAGGCGCATTGGTTTGCTTCTCAAAAGACGGACAAATTATCCAAGTGGTGCACGGCACAGGACAAAGCCAAAACATCACCTTGCCCGAGATGGCCATAGGGGAACGGTTTGTCATCACCGCAACCAAACACAACCGCATCCGTTTCCAACAAACGGTGGAAATCATTCCGTCGGGACAACCTTATATCTACGTTAGATCTTCAGAGTTCAAAGACCAACAAAGCGACCATCATCTCGATTATGGCGAAATCGTTACCATCGACCTCAACTTATGCAACGCAGGCCTTTTCGCCTCACAAGGCGCCACTTTACAACTCTTTTCCGACTCGCCTTACGTTGAAATATTGGAAGGCACAGCTACCTATCCCAGCATCGAGCCCAAATCCAATCACTACCTGAACAACGCTTTCCGCATCAGATTATCCAACGACGTGCCCGACCAAGCTACACTTCGTATGCATGTGCAGTTCAACGAAGGCGAAAACACGCATTCCGACATGATAACAGCCACTGCCAACGCGCCGGTACTATGCATTGAGCCCGAATTCAGAACTATGACGGCTGAGGATGAGCCTTCGACACACATTGCCACCGAAGGCAAGTCGAAAATCACCTTCACTGCAACCAACAAAGGCCATTCAAGCACAACTATGTTGAATGCCAACTTGGAAATCAAAGCCCCGTTTGTCGAAGTGGAGAACCCGCAGATTCAACACGAAGGCTTAGCGCCCGACGAGACATGCAGCTTCACCTACGAATTGAACACCTTGCCCAATACCCTCACAGGCGCATGGCTTCAGTCACACTTAGCAATACAACACCAGGAAGAACACACCATATTTGACACCATTATCCAATATGGCGGTGTTTTCGAGAACTTCGAGAACGACACTTTGAGTCCCAACTACCAATGGGCCACCAGTGGTAATCACAGTTGGGTGTTTTGCGATGACGATGCTTACGAGGGGAACGGCTGTTTCACTTCACGCGCCGATACGGTCATTCAATCCAGGCTCATCGGCAGGCTAAAAGAGCCCACTGTCACGCACAGGTGCAAGATTTCGTTCCACTACAAAACGGGCGAGGGCGAAACTTTACAATACATAGTGGGTGACAAAGGAACAGCCCTTTCATCCAATGATTGGCAATATGCCGAGTTTGAAAGTACAACCACGCAACGCAATTTCAACTATACCTACAAGCTCATCAATATCGACAACGCCCAAGCAAAAATCGACAACCTTTGTTTCCCGCCTAGACATACCACTATTGCCTACGCCGGAAATGATTTGATTGCCTGCGGAGAGGCATCTGTAGAGCTTAAGCAAGCCTACGCCTACGACTGCAACGCTGTAACTTGGACGACCGATGGCGACGGCCATTTCGACTATGACACCATTGCCAACCCAACTTATTATCCTGGAAGCCAAGACTTGGCAAATGGCAGCGTGGTCTTGACGCTTTCCGCCTTTGGCAACGACACCGTCGTTAGCTCGACTCAAATCCGGTTTGTCGATGAAATCAGTTTGACTCCAATTGTTGGTGACAGCGTGGTCAACAAGTATTCCAATCCCGTCAGCCACTATTCCGTTGAGCCACAAGAAGGCATCAACTACCTTTGGCAACTCGAGCCGGCCGAGGCTGGCGCCATCTACAATTATGGCAACGAGATTGACATTCTTTGGGACCTCAATGTAGGCGACGCGGATGTCACGCTTTCGATAACGGCTGACAACGGCTGCGATGTGGAACCTTTCACAAAGACCATCAGCCTCATCGGCTATTCCACTCCTGAATGGAAATCCATCAGCTTTGACCTCTACCCCAACCCCACAGATGGCAATGTAAACCTTGTTTTGGGCGACAATTTACAAGGCAAAACCATGGTCGAAGTCTACAACCTGTTGGGCGAGCGGATGATGGTAAGAGCCCTCCATCATTTGCAGAAAGGCGAAGCTGTGAGCCTTGACCTTAGCAATCTTGTTTCAGGTCTGTATGTCATCAAATTGAGCACTGAAAATGGCAGTTGCACAAAGAAAGTAAGTGTCAGGTGATAATTATTGGAAACTAATTCCTATTTTTGCGCTGATATTCGACGCGCTTCGCGTCACTGCGAGGCTCGAAGCAGTCCAGACAACAAGTTTTCTATCTGGATTGCTTCGTCGTTCCTCCTCGCAATGACGCAAAGCTACGCAAACAATTAAACAATCAACAATTCAACAATTCAACAAAATATGATCAGCTACAAAGAATTAGGGCTCGTGAACACCCGTAAAATGTTCGCCAAGGCTGTGGACGGCGGCTATGCCATCCCCGCTTTCAACTTCAACAATATGGAACAGATGCAGGCCATCATCATGGCTGCCGTCGAGACCAAGTCGCCCGTCATCCTGCAAGTGTCGAAAGGCGCGCGCAACTACGCCAACCAGACCCTGCTGCGCTACATGGCCCAGGGTGCCGTGGAATACGCCAAGGAACTCGGTTGCGCCCATCCTGAAATCGTGCTCCACCTCGACCACGGCGACAGCTTCGAGACCTGCAAGAGCTGCATCGACATGGGCTTCTCGTCGGTGATGATCGACGGCTCTGCCCTGCCTTACGACGAGAATGTGGCCCTCACGAAAAAGGTCGTCGACTACGCCCATCAGTTTGACGTGACCGTGGAAGGCGAACTCGGCGTGTTGGCTGGCGTGGAAGACGAAGTGGCCGCCGAAGAGAGCCACTACACCAAGCCCGAAGAAGTCATCGACTTCGTGACCAAGACCGGCGTGGACAGCCTGGCCATCAGCATTGGTACATCGCATGGCGCCTATAAGTTCACACCCGAGCAGTGCACCGTCGACCCCGCCACGGGTCGCCTCGTGCCACCTCCGTTGGCCTTCGACGTGCTCGAAGCCATCGAGAAGAAACTGCCCGGCTTCCCCATCGTGCTGCACGGTTCGTCGTCGGTGCCGCAAGACGAGGTCGACACCATTAATAAATATGGTGGTGCGCTGAAGGCCGCCGTGGGCATCCCCGAGGAGCAGCTGCGCAAGGCCGCCAAGAGTGCCGTCTGCAAGATTAACATCGACAGCGACAGCCGCTTGGCCATGACCGCCGCCATCCGCAAGACCTTCGCCGAGAAACCCGCAGAGTTCGACCCGCGCAAGTACCTCGGCCCCGCCCGCGACAGCATGAAGAAGCTCTATGAGCATAAGATTATCAATGTGTTAGGCTCAAACGACAAACTGGAGGATGCTTGAATATGAATGATAAGAAAGATGGTTTTCTAAACGCTCATGCTTTCAGTAATGAGAAAGGGGCTTTTGGGAAATTCTTGTTGTTTCTTCTCCCTGGATTTTTTGGTGGCACATGCTTCAATGATATCATTCACGGTAGGCTCACTTGGTACTCTATCGGTTTTTTCTTGGTAGTAAGTGCAATATCCTCAATCTTATATTTCATCACTGAATGCCTTGCCTACCGCACCAAGCTATTTCCGAAGTTCAAAAGACGTGAGTTATTTCACTTATTAAGCTTCTTCTTGTTATTCGTGCTTTCTGCCGCCGTTTTCATGGCAATCATGCTCTGATTTTTCTATGCACAAACAACTTTATACGATTTCATCATGGGCAAATTGAAAGACGCTCACATCTTTAGCAACGAGGAAGGCTCCATAGCGAAGTTTTTCGTAACTGCGGCTACATACGCTGCAGCCATGTATGCCTCGCACATTCTCACATCGCTTATCGAGAAAACACCTTTCAAATGGGGAGAAAGCCTTTTGGTGATTTTAATCATTGTTGCTCTTATAACAGCGGTTTATTTCATCACGAGACTTCTCGCCTATCGAACCAAAATCTTCCCGAAAACCGAGAACCGTGAGGGCATCCATGGTGTGAGCTTTATTATTCTGATGATTCTTTCTATCATTTTGCTTGTGGTTCTAATCTGAGGCAAAATGATTTTTTAGCCAAAAATAAAAAGTATCGCAAAAAGCACTATTTTTGCGATACTTTTGTTATTAATGACGGCTCTTCGACGAGCTCAGGGACCTTAACTAGCCGAAAAAGCCAAGGTCGTTGAGCCTGTTGAAATCGAAGATTCAACGAAGTTAAACGCCGATCAACAATTAAACGATTCAACAATTCAACAATCAACAATAATGAATCTCAATCCTTTAACCGCCATATCGCCCGTCGATGGGCGTTACCGTTCCAAGACCGTTGAGTTGGACGACTTTTTCAGTGAATTTGCCCTCATCCGCTATCGCGTGATGGTCGAAGTGGACTATTACATCGCCTTGTGCGAACTGCCTTTGCCGCAACTCGAGCAGTTCAACGGCGACTACGACGACCTTCGCGCCATCTATGAGGAATTCCAGACCGAAGACGCTTTGGAAATCAAGGAGATAGAAAAAGAGACCAACCACGATGTGAAAGCCGTGGAATATTTCCTGAAACGCCGTTTCGATGAACTCGGCCTGACCGAATTCAAGGAGTTTCTGCACTTCGGCCTCACCTCGCAGGACATCAACAACACCGCCGTGCCGCTCTCGATGATGGAGGCGCACAAACTCGTGGTGAAACCCGCCTTGGAAGACCTCGTCGACAAGCTGAAAGGCATGGCCGAGGAATGGCGCGACATCCCGATGCTGGCCAAGACCCACGGTCAACCCGCCAGCCCGACACATCTCGGCAAGGAGATCTATGTCTTCGTGGAACGCCTCAACGACCAACTGAAGATGCTCAACAGCGTGCCCTTCACGGCCAAGTTCGGCGGCGCCACGGGCAACATGAACGCCCACAAGGTGGCCTACCCCGACATCGACTGGCCCGCCTTCGCGAAGAAGTTCGTGGAGAAGAGCCTGAAACTCAAACGCCAGCAGACCACCACGCAAATCGAGCATTACGACTACATGGCCGCCTACTTCGATGCCCTGCGCCGCGTCAACACCATCCTGATTGACTTGTCGCGCGACATCTGGCTCTATGTGTCGATGGAATACTTCAAGCAGAAGATCAAGGCGGGCGAAGTCGGCTCTTCGGCGATGCCCCACAAGGTGAACCCCATCGACTTCGAGAACGCCGAAGGCAACCTCGGCATGGCCAACGCCATCCTCACCTTCCTTAGCACCAAGCTACCCATCAGCCGCCTGCAGCGCGACCTCACCGACTCCACCGTCACCCGCAACATCGGTGTGCCGATTGCCCATACTTTGATTGCCATCAAGTCGCTGATGAAGGGTTTGGACAAACTACTACTCAACGAGGACAAGATCCGCCAAGACCTGCAGCAGAACTACGCTGTGGTGGCCGAAGCCATCCAGACCATCCTCCGTCGCGAGCAGGTGGAAGGCGCCTACGAACTGCTGAAAGGACTTACGCGTACCAACAAGCATATTGACAAGGCCGCGATTGACGAGTTCATCAAAGGCCTGCCTGTGAGCGAGAAGATCAAGGCGGAGTTGGCGGCCATCACGCCGGAGAATTACACGGGATACAATTATTGAGCGGAAACCGCGTTTGAGACAAGAGCAAACCAACGCCTATGGCCAAGCAAAAGACTTTCTCCCGCGTCCTCACCTACGTCAAGCCCTATTGGGGCAGCATCGTCTTGAATCTGGTCTTCAACCTGATGACCATTTTCTTCTCGCTGTTTTCCTTTGCCTTGGTGGGACCGTTCCTCACCTTATTATTCAAGGAAGGCGCGGTAGAAGTCATGGCCAAGCCCGAGTTCTCTTTCACCTCCGACTACCTGATGGGCTACCTCAACTGGTTCATGAGCAGCCTCATCGCCAGTGGAGGCAAATACCATGCGTTGGTCTTCATGTGCCTGTTGCTGCTTGCGGCCTTCTTCTTCCGTAACCTCGGTCGCTTCTTCGCTTGCTACTTCATGGCCAACGTGCGCGTTGGGGCGGTCCACGACCTGCGCCGCGATGTCTACAACAAAATTCTCATCCTGCCCCTCTCCTTCTACCACAGCCGACAGAAAGGCGATACCATCGCCCGCATCACCACGGACGTACAGGAAGTGGAGGTTTCAATTTTGAACTACTTGGAGATGCTCATCAAGGATCCGCTGACCATCCTGTTCTTCTTCCTCTTCATGGTGACTTTGAGTCCGAAACTGACGCTCTTTGTCATTCTTGTCCTACCCATTGCAGGACTGCTTATCGGCAAGGTCGGAAAGATGCTAAAGAAAGAATCGAAGGAAGGACAGACCAAACTGGCAGGCATCATCTCCACCGTGGAAGAGACCATCTCGGGTTTGCGGATCATCAAGGCTTTCAACGCCATCCGCTATTCCAGCGACAAGTTCGAGGAACAAAACAGCGACTACACCAAAGTACTGCGTGGCATCCACCGCAAGCGCGACATGAGTTCTCCGATGAGTGAGTTCCTTTCGTCGGCAGTGGTCATCCTCGTGCTATGGTTTGGTGGCAAACTCATCCTCGGCGGCGGCAACCACATCGACGCAGGCAGTTTCATTAGCTACATCGTTGTTTTCTCGCAAATCATCTCCCCTGCCAAGTCGTTCTCGCAAGGCTACTACAACGTGCAGAAAGGCATCGCCTCGGCGGAGAGAATCTTTGAGATTCTGGATGCCGAAGAGGTCATCACCGAGAAAGAGAACGCCATTGAAATCAAAGACTTCAAAGACAGCATTGAATATAAGGATGTGCATTTCAGCTATGGCAAGGACGAGGTCTTGAAGGGCATCGACTTGAAGATTCCAAAGGGGAAATTCGTCGCCCTCGTCGGCGAAAGTGGTGGCGGCAAGTCGACCATGG
>JAEEGK010019535.1_pt1 | contig 14517 bp, 10 predicted proteins | sample 8958771 | NCBI WGS metagenome assembly JAEEGK01 (sample SAMN16246547, study PRJNA631951) | gut metagenome | biome: gut microbiome; feature: rumen; material: SC-attached | host: Bos | place: Iran: Karaj | collected 2018-10
GGTCGGGATAGTAGATAACCTTACGCTCGCCGGTCTTCTCGTCGAATGGGGTCTTGAGCTTGAACATGTCGGCATCCTCAGTAGCACCCATCTCCAGATTGCCCAGCAGACCCTTATGGTAGTCCTGACCATCGACCAGACAGTGCCAGCGGTCCTTGGTGTCCGCCAGACTGGCAGCAGGAGCGTGACCGTTGGGATCCTCAAGATTGACGAGGTTATAACGACGGAAGTCAGGGGCATCGTAGTTGGGCTGCGTCATGGTCTTGTCGCGGAAGGCAAAGATATAGAAATTGGTGCGGTTGTACTTCTGGGAGATGAGCGCCTTCTCCTCGTCGCTGAGCTGGGAGAGCTTGGTGGCAAGATCCTCATCCTTCCAGATCTGGAAAGAACCTACACCACGCGTCATGTCGTTCTGACGGGACGAGGAGGCGCCAGCCAGCGAGAAGAAGGTCTGCTCGTTGACGAAGACACGGACGGGCGTACCCGCGGCATCGTCGTTACTGAGGGTCTCGTGGTTCTCTGCCTCCACGCCTTCCTCGTAAGAGAGACCAGGGTACGACTCAGAGCTGCATGCCGTAAGCAGTAAGGCAGCAGTCAGCGTCAGTAGTCCTATGTATAGCGTTCTTTTCATTTCTTATGTATCAATGAGGATATCGTCCTCGCCAGCGTTGGTCCAGACCTCCAGGCCGCTATGGTCGGAGGGAAGGACGGCAGTTTTATCGATTTCCAGGACGGTCTCGACACGCAGCACACCGTGGTCCTTGCGGCGGTAAGCCCAGAGACCGTCATCGGTGGAGTTGTAGAGCATCGCCTTGGCAATGGTCTCGTGGAGATTGATGCGGGCATGAATGGTCTTCAGGCCCTTGACCTTGATCATCAGCTGCAGGATGCCAGGACCACGGAAGGCATTGACATTGTCGGAGTTGACGATGGAGAGCACATCGATGTTGCCATGATAGCTCAGGTCGGTAGAGGTCTCGGTGTCCTTGGTGTAGATACGTTTGCCAGAGGCATCCTCAGACCAGCACTCGAAGCGCATCTTACCGGTGTTCTTGACATCGAAGAAGTCGTTGGAGAGGTTCAGGCGGTAAGGGATACCGGAAATCTCAGCACAGACGGTATCGATGGCAAAGGGAGTACCGGTCTCGCCGTCGATGACCTTATGGATATTGAAGTAGATATCAATGTTCTGGGTCAGGATAGACGGCTTGAAGGTAAACGACTGCTCGGTGTTCTTATCAATGACCAGCGGCGAGATGCTGTCGTAATAGACAGGCATCAGGTCGGGCTGGAGATAAATCTTGCCACTGGGCAGGCCGTACTCGTCCTTAGGACCATAGACATTGTAGTCGGGCCAGTCGGGCAGGTAGTTGTGCAACTCGGGCGAATTGAAGTGGTAGAGCTTGTAGCGGATGCAGAGGTCACGGAGGGTAGCAGGACTACCAACACCGTGCTCGACATAATCGTAGAGCTCGTCATACTCGAACTCCTCCTTGTCGCAGTTGACAGCAATGAACTTGAAGGTTCCTGGCTGGATGCGGAAGAGGTCGGTATGCTGGGTGATGGTGCCCGGAGTAGCAGCGGGAGCAGCACGGTTAGCAAGAGCGCGGCGAGACTCGCCGACAGTAATGCCAGAGTCATCGGAGCCTCCGTCGGAGCCCGGCGATGAATCGCCGGGAGTAGTGGTTCCGCCATCATCAGTGGTGCCACCGTCATCAGTAGTGGTATCATCATCACCGCTGCCGTCATCAGTGGGTGGCAGGATGGAGGGTGCACCAACGTAGCCATCGAAGAGGTAGTAGCCATTGCCGTCCTTGGCACCAACCTGGCAACCGGTGATGCGGGTGCCGATGATGCGCTTGGCAATGACGAGCATAGAGTCCTTAGTGCCTGGCTCCTTCTCATGGAGGGCAGCACGCGGGTCGCTATTCACTCCAGACCAGTCAAAGGCGAAGCGGACACCAGCCTGATGCGGGTGCTGTGCTTCTTCGCAGAGCTCGGCCTTGGTACAGGCGGCGAGCAGTGCCAGAACGGTGAGGAGTATATAGACGCTATTCTTCATGCTTCTGTTCTTGTTCGGTTGGGGACTCGGAACCGACGGGAGACCCGTCGGTCGCTGGAGCGGCAGGAGCCTGCTCTTCAGCGCTAGCGGGGGCAGCGGGAGCGCCCTCGTCAGAGGGAGCGGGAGCTGGCTGCTCGGCAGGCGGGGTGTCGGCGGGGGCATCAGTGCCGACGGGAGACCCGCCGGCCGCTGGAGCAGCGGGAGCGGCGCTGGCATCAGCGCCGGCCTTGGCGGCCTTCTTCTTTTCTTTCTCTTCCGCAGCAGCGGCTTGCTTAGCCTCCTTGTCCGCCTTCTTCTTTTCTTCAGCGGCCTGCTTGTCGGCGGCTTTCTTGGCTTCAGCGGCTTTCTTGTCAGCAGCCTTCTTCGCCTCCGCAGCCTTCTTGTCAGCAGCGGACTGCTTCTCGGCACGGGCCTTGTTCTTCTTAGCCAGCTCGTTGTAACGGTCCCAGAATACCTTGCTGATGGACTCGTAGAGAGAGTCGCTCAGCTGCTTAGCGGCGATAGCATTACGAGTGGCACGGATGGTGCTATCCATACGCTCCTGATACTCGAGGTCGACATCGTAACGCCAGCGGTACTTCTTGGTAATCGGGTAACTGCCAAAGCGATAGACGAAGCCCACACGCAGCTCATTGATGACAGGCATGATGGTGGTTTTGCCTGTAGCTGTGATGGGGTAACAATCGTCCATACGATCGTGTGTGTAGGTGTCGTACTTCGCATAGGCGACACCTGCACTGGCCGCAAATTCAAGGTCGAGTGAATTGCCGTTGCTGAACTCATACATCGGCTTAATCATACCCCACATAACACCACCGATAATTGCATTTCCTTGCTTTCCCTCGGTTCCAAATTTCAATGAGTAGTTGTTGTAAGCCACAAAGGCTCCACGATAATAAGTGGTGGTGGGGTGTTTGGACTCGGCCCGTCGCGGTGACACGACGCGTTCCCATATATGTTTCTTAGGTTCAACGAATTGTCCGTCGAAGACACGGATGCGATAGTAATTGCGGACCTCCAGGCGAGCCTCGGCGACATTATAGACAAGGCCGGGCTTATAGGTATGGCTGGTCTGCCAGTTGTAGCGCAGGTTAAGACCTACACTCCAACGGTTCCAGTTGGTGCTGCCGAGGTCGTATTCTATACCGATATTGGGAACGAGAAGCAGCCAGTCGACAGCATTAGAACGCAAGGACAACCTCTCCGCTCCGGAAAGGGTGTCAACCTTATGTCCTGTGTCCATGACCTGTGCTCTCATTGCCAATGGTGCTAATAGTAATACACACAGCCAAATATATTTGAAGGTACGGGGTTTCACCATCAATATGTTAGCTTTTACGTCTTTTTTTAATCCTTATTAAGGAAATGCGGTGGCAAAGTTAAGCAAAAGAAACTAAAAAGCAAAGGGTTTTTACCATAAAAGTTGTTAAGAGATGTAAAATCAAAGAGATTTGTACATTGTGTGCGCACACCAAAAGAAAGTGTAAAATTAACGCTTTTTTAGAGATAAAGGAAACAAATTGGCGCAAAAAAGAAACGAATTAGCATAATAAACCGTAATATATTTAAGAAACGAATTATCCTAATTGACTTTAATTGGATCCACAAATTTAACTAATTAAGATTTGAAATAATAATTAGAATAATTCGTGAGTCAAATTCGTTATAATTAGGATAATTCGTTTCTCAAAACACACCTGGATTATTCGTTTCTTAAAACATCACCAGGAGATTTGTTTCTTAGTCCTCAGCGACGACGGGCTTGTACTTCGGAACGAGGGCCTTCATGATGCACCAGCCGATGAGGTAGGCCACAGCACAGAAGGAGAAGACTACCATGTAGGCGGCAGGCTTGCCCTCGAAGCCCATGACGGAGAAGGCACTACCCTGCCCTTCTGCCCAGGTGAAGAAGACACCAGAGCCGAAGTTGATAGCCATAGAACCCAGACCACCGACAGCAGTGCCAAGACCTACGAGGGTACCGATGGTGGACTTGGGGAACATGTCACCCACGGTAGAGAAGAGGTTGGCAGACCAGGCCTGGTGACCAGCACCAAGGAGACCGATGAGGATGGCAGGCCACCATGCGCTATAAGCACCAAGAGGCTGTGCCAACAGACCGAGCACTGGGAAGCAGGCGAAGATGAGCATAGCACGCATACGACCGAGATAAGGATTCATGCCCAGACGCTCAACAAAGATCTTCGGCAGGTAGCCACCACCAATAGAGAGGATGGTAACGATGGCATAGAGCGTGAAGATGAGGGCGATACCCATGGCAGAGTCGGAGGTGTAGCCATACTGGTCAGAGAAATAGGCGGGAGCCCAGAAGAGGAAGAACCACCAGACACCGTCGGTCATGAACTTACCCACGATAAATGACCAGGTCTGCTTGTAGGTGAGACACTTGAAGAAGGGGATAGCAACCTCTTCCTTCTGGTCCGCACGGTTCTGAACGTCAGCCAGATCGATGTCCTGCTCGATATAGTTCAGCTCAGCCTGGTTGACGTGCTTGTTCTTGCGAGGCTTGTCGTAAGCCCAGATCCACAGGGCCATCCATACATAGCCCAGCACACCGATGACGATGAACGCCATCTCCCAACCCCAGGCACGAGCCAGCAGGGGAATAGTAGCAGGAGCAGCGAGGGCACCGACAGAAGCACCACTATTGAAGATAGAGGTGGCGAAGGCACGGTCCTTGGCGGGGAAATACTCGGCGGTAGCCTTGATGGCTGAGGGGAAGTTACCAGCCTCACCGACGGCAAGAATCATACGGCACGAGAGGAACAGCCATACAGAGATGGTGGCAATGGCTACGGCAGCATCGCTGCCAGCCTGTACCAGACGCAGGGCCTCGATATTCTCGTAGCCCTCAATCTGCATGGTTGCCCAGCCACAGCCGGCATGAAGCACGGCACCAGTGGACCATACGAAGATAGCGATGAGGTAACCCTTCTTGGTGCCCATCCAGTCGATGAACTTACCCGCGAAGATGTTAGCGATGGCATAGAAAGCCGAGAAGAGACCGGTGATATAGCCGTAGTGGGCATCGGTCCAGTGGAAGTCAACGGCAATGAAGTCCTTCCAAGTGAGTGACAGGACCTGACGGTCCATGTAGTTAACGGTGGTTGCCAGGAAGAGCAACGCACAGATGACCCAACGGAAATTGGACATCTTGGTGGTTTGTACTGCGCTCATATTTGAAATCAATTTTGGTTATATACTGTTTTACTTAGAAACGAATATCTCTTTTTTGAAACGAATTATCCTAATTAACCCTAATTTTGTTCACAAATAGTTTTGTTGTTTTTAGAAACGAATTTTTCTAATTATATTTAATTTAAGCCACGAATTTTATTAATTAAAATTTAAAATAATAATTAGGATAATTCGTGATCATAATTAGGACCAATTAGGATAATTCGTTTCTTAAAACCATATTGGGAGAATTTGTTTCTTAGACATTCGTTTACTTGATATCGATGACGGGGATGTTGTCCTTGTCGTTATAGTAGAGGTTCTCGCCAGCCATGCCCCAGATGAAGGTGTAGTAGTAGGTGCCGGCAGCAGCGTGCATGGACCATTCGGGTGACATGATGGCCTGCTCGTTATGAAGCCAAACAACACGGGACTCTTCGGGCTGACCCATGATATGAGAGATGGTCTGAGTCTCGGGGAGGTTGAAATAGTAGTAGGCCTCGATGCGACGACCATGGGTGTGGGGAGGCATGGTGTTCCAGGCGGCACCCGGGTTGAGCTGGGTGAGACCGAGCTGGAGCTGGCAGGGGCCTTCCTCAAGAACGTCGTTGACGATGAGCTTATAGACGGTGCGGTTGTTGCACTCCTCCAAAGAACCGACAGGTCCCCAGACGGCAGCCTTCAGCGAACCCTTACGACCATCGAGGGTAATCCACTGGGTCTTGAAATGCTGATGGGCGGTGGCAGAGTTCAGGTAGAACTTAGCAGGTTTGGAGGCATCCTTAGAACGGAACAGCACCTCTTTGTTGGTGTCGAGGGAGTTGCCTTTCATGTCCTTGCCCAGATGACCACGACCGATATACAGCGCCTCCTTGGGCTGGAGGGGATACTCCTTGCCATCGACGATGACAAAACCTTCGCCAAGACCGCAGTTGACGATGCCGATCTCACGGTTGTAGAGGAAGTACTTGTCCTTGATGTCCTTATCGACATCGAGACCCAGTTCCCAGAAATTCTCGAGTTTCAGGGTCTTGGTGACAGGCATGGCACCACCGAAGATGAAACGGTCGTAGTGACTGTAGGTGAGCAGGATGGAGTCAGGTGCCATGACCTTCTCCATAACGAAACGCTCACGAAGGGTCTTCGTGTCGTAGTGCTTGACATCCTCGGGGTGGCAGGCGGTCTGGAAACGAACGTGCTGGACACCAACGAAGCGATCGGGCTCCTGAGCGGAGGCGGAAAGCAAATTGCTCGTAAGCAGTAGTAAAAGAAATGTTTTTTTCATATTGTTGTTTTATGTTTAGAAACGAATTGTTGTTCTGATTATTTTAAGAAGCGAATGATTATTTTTAAGGAAACGAATTATTCTAATTATATTTAATTTAGATCACGAATGATTGTTTTTTCTAAGAAACGAATTATTCTAATTATATTTAATTTAAGCCACGAATTATTCTAATTTATTATTAGCAACTAATTATATTTTACTTATCGGTGATATAGTTTTTGTAATTTTCATGATTGAGCATTACGAAATCATCGAACTGTGGCTGATAGAGGTAGCGTTCTGTATAGAGGCTTTCTTCTCCAAAATTGAACAATATACCACGGTATTGGTTGGTAATACGCATATAATTAAACAATTGGGAGCGATGAATGGGGATTATTTCATCAACTGATTTTAACTCTATGATAATACCCTTGTAATAGAAGTCGGCAAAATATGTTTTTTCCAAAATTACATCCTTATATTGTAATCGTAATTCCTTTTCACGTTCAGCATCCATTCCACGTTTTTTCATCTCTACAGCAAGAGCCTCCTGATAGATTGCTTCGGCCATACCATGTCCCAATACGGAGTGAACCTCCATAGCCGCGCCAACGACATCATACATATCTTTATACTCTTGCTTCGTCATTATGATTAGAATAATTACAAAATTTATTAGAAAAATTTGTGGATAAAATTAGGATCAATTAGGATAATTCGTTTCTTATAAAACTATTTTCGTTTCTAAAAAGATATTTCTTTCTGGTTCTTTACTTGGAATTCTTTTCAGAGGCAGCGATGCGGAGGCGGTTCCAGACCACCAGGGCTACTGTGATGAGGGTGAGGACTGCGGCACCGATGTATTTCAGGTACGCCACGCACTTGTAGATGAGCCAACCGAAGAGGGAGGAGGCGAAGTCGAGGGCACCGGCCTCGAAGCCTTCGGGAATCTTGGCGGCAGGGTCGTTGGTCTGGGCATAGACCGTCTGGGCGGCCTGTGTGAAGGCGGGAGCCATGTCGGTGACAAACCAGAGACCGATGCCTACGGCGACGAGTCCGATAATCAGCGTCTTTACGACATTACCCTTGGTATAGGGCAGAATCATCACGAAAATATAGAACATACCTGCCAGGGATGCCAGCGGCAGGAACTCGTTGCCGGGAAGGACCACGGCCAGCAGCAGAGTCAGGGGTATCAGGATGAGTGAGGCGACAAGGGTGGTAGGATGACCGATGACCAGTGCCGGGGACATGCCGATATACACCTTCTTGCCATTGAACTTACGCTTCACAACCTCCTGGGTCTTCTCAGCGATGGGCTTCAGACCATCGATGAAGAGCTTGGTGATACGGGGGATGAGTTCCATGACAGCACCCATAGTAACACCGAGGAAGAGCACCTTCTTGATGTCGAGCTGGGCAACAGCACCAATCAGTGCACCGACGATGACACCCAGCACGATGGGTTCTCCGAGGACACCGAACTTCTTCTTCAGGCCCTCGGCATCGATATCGAGCTTAGAGAAGCCGGGAATCTTGTCGAGGAGCCAGTTGATGGCGATGGCAAAAGCCGTAAAGCTCTGGCAGAACGGCTGTGGGATGGAGATACCATCCATATCGTCGTAATAGCCCTGGAAACGATCGGCAGTGAGGTCGGCCATCACCAAGGTAATGATATAACAGACGATAGCAGCGAAGTAGCCCCATGCCAACGACTGATCCATGACGAAATAGGCCACGGCACCGATGAAGGCGAAGTGCCAGTAGTTCCAGAGGTCGATATTCACCGTCCGTGTGCAGCCCGTAACGAGCAGCAGGAAATTGACACCCAGACAGATGGGGATGATAAGCGCACCCACGGCGGTGTTATACGCCACAGCAGCAGCGGCAGGCCATCCCATATCAAATACACCGAGCTGGAGGTCGTAGAGACGAGAGATCTCCGAGAGCGGTGAACCGAAATTGTTAGTGAGCAGGGCGGTGACGATGCCCAAGCCAACGAAACCCACGCCGACATAGAGGCCGGACTTGAGAGACTTACCGAATTTCATGCCGATGCAAAGGCCGATAATCGTGAAGAGAATCGGCATCATGACGCTGGCACCTAAGCTAATGATATAGCTGAATACTTGTTCCATGAATCAAATAATTATCGATAATATTTGTTTTGTTTTAGCCTATTCGCCTGCAAAGATAATAAAAAAACAGCGAAAGACATGTATCTTTCGTTGTTTTTTCTTACTAAAACGTTTTCAGAGGAAACGAATAGGGGTATTTCTTTGAAACAAATGACCATAATGGACCGTAATATTTTTAGAAACGAATTGCCATAATAACCCATAATTTAACCATAAAAATTATTACGGAATATTACGAATAATTACGGGAATTCGTTTCTAAAAGAACATCGGAGGAATTTGTGTCTGTTAATCCTGGAAGTAGACCTTCTTGACGCGGCCGGAGACGCTAGTGAGGACCTCGTAGGGGATAGTGTCAAGGATGTCACTGAGGACGGAGGCGGGCAGGTGCTCACCGAAGATTTCGACGCTGTCACCCTCGCGGACATCAGGGATGTCGGTGACATCAATCATCGCCACGTCCATACAGATGTTACCCACGTAGGGAGCCTTCTGACCATGAACCAGACAGTAGCCGGCACCACGACCGAGGTGGCGGTTCAGGCCATCGGCATAGCCAATAGGAATGGCGGCAATCAGACTGTCGCGGGTCAGGATGCCACGGCGGCTATAGCCCACGGTCTCGTCCTTAGGGACGCGACGGAGCTGGAGGATGGTGGTCTTGAGGGTGGAGACGGGACGGAGAGCCGCCGGAGTGTCAGCGGAGAACCCGCTGACCGCAGGAGCCGCAGGAGCGGTTGCGCGGGGGTCATAACCGTAGAGGCCGAGACCGAGGCGGCACATGTCGAGCTGGCGTTCGGGGAAGTGCTGGATGGCTGCGCTATTGTCCATATGACGGATAATCTTATGACTGAAGGCTGCCTGGAGCTTGAGACTGGCCTTGTCGAACTTCTCGAACTGCATGGTGGAGAAGTTGTCGAAGTCATCGCTGTCGGAACCGACGAAGTGAGAGAATACCGAACGGGGGATGATGGCATTCTGACTGCGGAGGCGACGGATAACCTCGTCGATATCCTTCTCAGGGTCGAAGCCCAGACGGTGCATACCCGTGTCGAGCTTGATATGAACAGGCCAGCCCGTGATACCCTGCTGTTCGGCAGCATGGATGAGGGCATCCATCAGACGGAAGGAGTAGACTTCCGGTTCGAGGTCGTAGTCGAACATGGTCTTGAAGGCCGTCATCTCCGGGTTCATAATCATGATGTTCTGCGTGATGCCGTTATTACGAAGCGTGACACCCTCGTCAGCCACAGCCACGGCGAGATAGTCGACACGGTGGTCCTGGAGGGTCTTGGCAACCTCCACGGCACCGGCACCATAGGCATCCGCCTTGACCATACACACGAGCTTGGTTTCGGGCTTCAGGAAGGAGCGGTAGTAGTTGAGGTTATCGACCACGGCATTGAGGTTGACCTCGAGGATGGTCTCGTGGACCTTCTGCTCCAGCTGTTCCGTGATACGGTCGAAGCCAAAGGAACGGGCGCCCTTGATGAGGATGAGTTCGTCATGAAGGGAGCGGAAAGTTTCGGAAGGGAGGAAGGCCTCGGTGGTGGGGAAGAAGAACACCCCAGCGGCAAAGCTGCTGGGCACAGCGGCAGCGGAAAGGGCGGCAGTGATGCGGGGACCGATGGCGATGAACTTCGTGATGCCACGCTTGGTGCAGAGCGCCAAGACCTCCGCATAAAGATCGGCATCGTCACGACCGGTCTGGTAGATGTCGGAGAGGATGAGGGTGCGAGGACCCGTCGGAGAAGCAGCGGGAGTAGTGGCAATGGGACCCGCAGCTGATGCTGCGGACACAGCAGCAGAAGCCGTGCGGCGGGACATGAAGTCGAGGGCGATATCGAGGGAGTTGATATCGCTATTGTAGGAGTCGTTGATAAGGAGACAGCCATGCTGACCTTCCTTGACCTCCAAGCGCATGGCGACAGGTTCCAGGTGGGACATGCGCTCCGCCAGTTCGTCGGGGGTGATGCCTAAGTAAAGGGCTATTGCCGCACAGGCGAAGGAACACTGCATGGAGGCCTCGTCGAAGAACGGTAGGGTATATGACGCGCGCGTTCCTTTATATATATAAGTGACGGTGGTACCCGCAGCGGACGCTGCGGGCACAGCGGCAGAAGAGGCGGACACGGTGGCTATATAGAGGGGAGCGCTTGCGTTCTCGCGGCTCCAACCAATCTTCTCGCCCTTGAAACCAGAGCGGCGGATGCAGCGGGAGATGATGTCATCATCGCTATTGTAGGCGATGACCTTGGCACTATGGAACAGTTGCATCTTCTCCATGCATTTCTCCTCCATAGAGCGGAAATTCTCCTGGTGGGCGGCACCCAGAGAGGTAAGGATGCCGATGGTGGGTTGGATGATGTCGGCAAGCGATGCCATCTCATCGGGTTGGCTGATGCCCGCCTCGAAGAGTCCCACCTGCGTGTGTTCGTTGAGGAGCCAGACAGAGAGGGGGACACCAATCTGGGAGTTGTAGCTCTTCGGGGAACGGGTAACCGTCATAGACGGGGAGAGCAGTTGGTTAAGCCACTCCTTGACCATGGTCTTGCCATTAGAACCCGTAATGCCGACAACAGGGATGTCAAACTCGTCACGGTGACGCTCAGCGAGGCGCTGGAGAGCAGCGAGGGGAGAAGGAACCACGAGGAAGTTTGCATCGGGGTAAGAACCCGCCGGAGAAGCGGCGGGAGTAGTGGCGATGGACCCCGCAGCTGACGCTACGGGCACAGTGGCAGCCTCAGGCACGGTGGAGACCACGAAGTTGCGGACACCACGGCGGTAGAGGTCATCGATATAGCGGTGGCCATCGTTGCGGGCAGTCTTTAGGGCGAAGAAGAGCGTCTCTTCAGGGAAACATAGTGAACGGCTGTCGGTGAGTAGCCAGCCTATGGTAGCATCGGCAGTACCGATGCGTCGCGCTCCAAGGAGCGTAGTGATCTTTTCTATGGTGTAATTCATAATTTTAAATGAGGATATTTCTTTTGTAGTTCGGCAACCTTCGTCATGGTTTGTTCGTGGAAGGTGCGGTAGTCGGGGGAATCAGGGTTGAAGGGCTTGTGAGCCAGAGCCTGCTTCAAGGGGCGCCACTCGGAGAGGAAGTCCTTGGCAGCAGGAGAGAAATAACTATCGACGAGGCGCTCCCAGATGTATTCCACCGCCTGCGCAGAGGGATGGAGCATGTCGGGGGCGTAGAAACGGTAGTCGCGGAGCTCATCGAGAAGGAACTCGTAGGCGGGAAAGTAGGAAACGGAGCCCGCCGGAGAAGCGGCGGGCACAGTGGCTGCAACAGTGTTGCAGCATAGGGAACAGCAGCGGGAACTGGCGAGGAGGAGGGTGGCCTTTGAGAGCTGGGAGCCATGGTAGCCGTATTTGCGATAGCGGATAGGGCTAACGGTAAGGACTACATGGACAGCGGGGTTCATTTTGCGAAGAAAGGTTATCGACTGCCCTAAGCAGTCGACACACTGCTCCACGGAGAGCTCCTCTTCCTCGAAAAGGGCAGCAGGGCGCTTTTCGCAGTTGTCAACGATCTCACCTGTGGACTTCAGACGATAGACATGGTTGGTGCCGAGGGTGAGGAAGGCGACACGGGGACCCGCCGGAGAAGCGGCGGGCACGGTAGCAGCCAGGCGCTCTATGGTGTGAAGGATGGAGGCGGGGTTGTACATCACGCCGAAGGGATTGACGGTGACGGGAAAGGCCTCGTCGCGGAAGCGCTGACCAATGGCATCGGCAAAGCAAGACCCCACGAAGAGGATTTCTTCGCAGGGCTCTATAAGGAAGGGCGGTTTCTCGATGGTTACCTGTGTGCGGAACTCCATCACTTCACCTGATAAAAACGGCGGTTAAGACCTACACGCATAGTGCTCTGTCCACCGGTCTTGATAGTATCCATGACGATGCTGAAGTCCACCGGTTCGCGGACGGCCATCAGCAGGAGCGTCTCGTCAGAAGGCTCGTCACCGAAGATGAACGGTTCCGCTTTGAAGGACACCGTACTCATAGCTGGTACCAACAAGTGGGCACAGGTGGCAGCGGCATCCATGGGCAGTACGAGGTACTTGTTGCCCTGACGGTCGATATCGAGCAGATTCATATACAGCAGTTCCGGGGTGCGGTTGGTGACGCGCAGGTAACAGCTGGTATTCGGGGCGATATGGTCGTCAAGGGGCAGACCCGTGGTGCAGTCGATAAGCTCGAACTGGACATCATAGTCGGTAGATACGGGGGTAGCGGGGTCGATAAGGAGGGAATCGAGGGAAGCGGAGCCCGCCGGAGAAACGGCGGGAGTAGTAGCAGCCCCCAGGAGGTGACCCAGCTGGTTAAGCATCAGGGAGTCGTTGGAGGTAGAGCGGTAGGCCGTAGCCGTAGCCTGCATGTAGGTGTTGGGGTGCGACATCTTCTCGCTATCGTCGGAGAACAACTGTTTGATGACGTAGCTGAGGTATTGCTTGGAGAGGCTCTTCGAGTTACCCTTGAGGTTCTTGATAAGATCGGCAACGGTATTGGTACCGGGTGATGTGAAAGAATACATCTTTGCATTCTTCTCGTCGATGACGGTCACGGCACTCTCCTCGCCTATCTGCACCCTGTTCTGTGCAGACAGTACCTTACGGGCTTTCAGGGGTACCATGGTCTTACCATTATGCCAGCGGGCAGTGCCCACAACAGAGTATACTGTAAAGGACTGAGCAACTGCCGACAATGGCAGGAGCGCCAGTAAGAAGAGGATTATTCTATTTTTCATAGGTGAAGATGTTAAAGTGTTCGATACCACTGGGATTCATGAATACCGGTGTCTGTTTGTAGTCGGTGGTCTTGCGGACGGCATCATAGAGGTAAGCATCGAGGGTACGGGTAGAAAGACCCTCATCACCATCCTTCTTGGCAGCACCGTTGAAAGCCTCTACGAGTGCCTTAGTGAAAGCACCATTACCCCATGTGGGGTCCTCCTTCGACTTGGTATCACCAGAACTGGAGGCATAAAACAGCATGCCATTCTTTGAACGGCGGAGCTGTTCGACAAAGTGTTCAGCAGCAGCTGAGCGGTTACCTTCCAACAAGCCAGCAGAGTAGCAGGCATCAGCAAAGACCACGAATTTTGAGTTAATCTTCTCGGCAGCATCCTTGAAGTCCGTGGCACTGAAGCACTCGTAGGTACGCTTGGTATTACCGCCATAGGGCATGAAGAAGAAGCGGTCGCGCTCATCACGATAGCCATGACCTGCGAAGAAGAACATACACAAGTCATTGGGGCGAGCCTCCTGACCCATCCATTCCATGGCCTCGAAAATATCACCACGGGTGGCTTCCTGGTCGCAGAGCAGTTTCACCTCTACATCGGTGAAGGGATGCCCCTTCTTGGAGCGTAGCACATTGGCGAAGTCGTTAGCATCCTTGACGGTCATCTTCAGCGGGAGGAGTTTCTCGTCGTTATACTCCCCTACTCCAACGACAACGGCAAAGAGACGTGGCAGGTCTACCTCGGAAACATTCTCGCGGATAAGACGAATGGTCGCGGGAATGCTATTGCCCTTCTCATTCTGAGCAAAGAGCATGACGGTACAGTCGCGGTTGGGAACGTCGACTTCTATCATGTCAGCCTGTTTGGCTGCGCGGGAGTCGGGCTGGCGAACACCATCAACCATGACGGTAATCTTGGTAGAGCTCTCTAAGCCCTGCGCCAGTAGCTGGTATTTCAGCTTGACGACATCGGTATGGAAAAGCGACTGGTCTTCCGGGTAGAGAATGCGCACTACGGGAGCGCCATTGGCCATGCCAATCTCCTCCTCTATCTGCTCTTGAGAATTGCCCCCTGCTGACGCAGTGGGAGTAGTGGCAGC